>FZPS01000164.1_pt110 | contig 185623 bp, 168 predicted proteins | sample 1817821 | NCBI WGS metagenome assembly FZPS01 (sample SAMEA104158645, study PRJEB21678) | metagenome | place: Germany | collected 2015-04-21 | reverse complement strand
GCCGTATATAAGCGGATGATAAGCGGGAGATGGACAATTATCGATCAAAGGGGTTCCCTTTTTTATCGCTGCTCAGTACCCACCGGAAAGCGTTTATAAAGAGAAGTTTTTGAGTTGCATCTGTGAAAAAACTCTAATGCCTGCAGGGCAAATTCTACATGTGCTTTTTCAGCATGCTCAGTGTAATATACAAGTGCCTTGAACCTGGGTGATGTGGCATAATTTGCAGGGTACTCTTTTTGATCTTGTGCAATTATCTCAAGAGTGATAATCGAAAAGATAAACATAACAAACAGGATCTTGAGAATTAAGTTTTTCATAAAGAATAATGTTAGTGCTTTTAAATTCTTAATCAGTTAACTCTTATGTTTTTCGAAATGAATCATCTCAGATTGCAGATCATTTTCTGCTATGTAGTCGTTTATTACCTCCAGAAACTGTGCGCCAAAACGTGCTAGCTTCTTTTTGCCAAATCCATAAATTTTTAAAAGATCTTTTTCAGTTTCAGGCATATAATCAGCCATTTGTACTAGCGTTTTTGTTGAAGCAACAATATAAGGTGGTAGGTTCTCGTTTTCACTAATATAATTTCGTATTTGAACAAGCTCATTCAGAAGATCAGGATGTTTCGATTTAAGTTGAACAGTTGACTTGCCACGACTATATGATTTAATATTAAAATCGGGCTTAATGAAACTATTTCGTGCACTATAATAGGTCTCAACACTGAAATTGCATGCAGTATGTTTTATCATATGCATTTTGAGAGCTGCAGAATTGTATATCATAGATAATGATTCATCATAGGATTTTGCAACAGCCTTACTATCAGTTGTGGCGGGTGATCTCTTTAGTGATGCCATCAGATAGTCAAGTTTTTCTGCAAAGTAATCAGAAGAAGAGTTTAGTCGCTCCGACAGAAACTCTGTGTCTACTATTTCCCTACTGACAATTCTCTCTAACTGCACTCTGAACTTTTCTGCTACGTTCTCAATCTCATTCAGCTGTTTGAATATACTTTCAGCAAAGGGGATGGTCTCTTCGTTGAAAGATGGTTCCTCTCCTTTAGTGATATTTAACCAGGATTGTGCATCATTGCATAGTGAACTGAAATTGTACAGCTGTAATAATAAGCTTGTTCTAAACTTACTCTTGGCAAGATCCAATTCGTTAATGATAGATTTATGGTCTTGTTTATATGAGGAAAATTGAACAACCTGATCGTCTACACGTATGCTTTCGTAGTTTACCCTGCTTTTTAAAACGATTCCTTCCAAAGATCTGCAGCGACTCAATGCAACGTATACCTGACCGGGCGAGAAAGCATTGCCGGCATCAATTATTGCTTTATCAAATGTTAGTCCCTGACTTTTATGAATTGTTATAGCCCAAGCTAAACGTAAAGGTATCTGTTCAAAAGTACCGATTATCTTTTCCTCAATAGTGTTATTTTCAGGATTGGTGTTATATTGGATGTTTTCCCAGATTAATGGGGTGACAATTATTTCATCTCTGTCGCCGGGGCATTCTACTGTAATCTGATCACCATCAATAGAGATAATTACACCTATTTTTCCGTTATAAAACCTGCGGGGTGTCTCAATGTCATTTTTTATAAACATCACTTTGGCCCCCTCTTTTAATTCCAGAACCTCGTCAATTGGATAAGCATTTTCAGGGAAATTGCCTTTTATTACTGCATGAAATTCATGGATTGGAGACTTTAGCTTATCAAGTTCAGTATTATTTATGCTATCAGCGCTGTAATTGTGAGTTGTCAAAGTGATGTAGTTCTCCTCTGCTTGTGGTATAAACTCGGGAAAATATCTGCTCTTAAGCAGACTAATACCTTCTGATGAGAGTGAGTTATTACGAACCTCGTTTAATACATTAATAAACTGATTATCTGATTGTCGGAATATTCTATCAAACTCAATATAGGTTGGTGGATATTTTTGAATAACATGACTGCTAAAAAAATAGACACTGTCATAGTAGTCAGATATGATACTCCACTCATCTGTTTTTGCTACAGGCGAAAGCTGATGCATATCACCAATAAAAATCATTTGTACACCGCCAAAAGGTTCTTCTCGCCTGTTGCGTATGGATCTGAGCACAGCATCAATAGCATCAAGCACATCAGCACGTACCATACTGATTTCATCAATAACAAGTACTTCAAGCTCTCTGATTACAGAGCGCCGCCTCTTGTTCATCTTTATACGGGAGATGAGAGATGATCTGCCTTCCGGGGTAGGAGCAAAGGGTGTAAACGGGAGTTGAAAAAAGGAGTGTATAGTTGTTCCACCTGCATTAATTGCTGCAACTCCCGTAGGTGCTACAATAGCTACCTGTTTGGCTGTTTCTTCGCGAAATTTATGCAAGAATGTAGTTTTACCGGTTCCTGCCTTACCAGTAATAAAAATATCTCTGTCTGTGTTGACAGCAAACTCCATTGCACATTCATATGGATTAGAAATAAGCATCTGAAAGCCCTCTTTTAATGATTTTCACAAATTTACCAAATTTAGAATATAGAAGGAAATGAAAATCTTAGGGAATACCTTAGAGTTTTTAAACCTTTTGTATGTGCAAGACTATAAATTGTAAAATGTTATAGTTGCAAATTAAATTATGAAGATGAAATGACTACATCCTATCAGGTACATCAATTCCGAATAAAGCCATACCTTTTTTAATTGTAAGAGCCACATTCCTGGATAGCAGAAGGCGGAAATCACGAAGCTGGCTATTCTCCTCACGAAGGATTGTAAAATCGTGATAGAACTGATTATACTCTTTTGCCAGATCGTAGATGTAGTTGGCTATCAGAGATACATTATACTCTGTGCCTGCCTGTTTCACTATACGGTCAAACTCACTAAGCAGCTGTACAAGTCCCTCCTCCTTTTCTGATAAAGAAATTGAGTTGCTGAGGTTTTCAGTTACTTCAATACCCTGAGCTTCTGCTTTTCTGATAACCGATTGTATACGTGCATGTGTGTATTGAATAAAAGGACCTGTATTCCCGTTGAAATCGATAGACTCTTTGGGGTTAAAGGTCATGTTTTTCTTAGGGTCAACTTTCAGAATGAAATATTTGAGAGCACCCAGTCCAACCATACGTGAAATAGCTTCTGCTTCTTCAGTTGTCACATCATCCAGCTTACCAAGTTCCTGAGAAGTTTCGTGTGCTGTTTCAATCATCTCTGCCATCAGGTCATCTGCATCAACAACAGTTCCTTCGCGTGACTTCATTTTTCCCTCAGGTAGCTCAACCATTCCATATGAGAAGTGAACAAGTCCTTTGCCGAACTCAAATCCAAGCATGTCAAGCAGTATTGATAGTACCTGAAAGTGATAATTCTGCTCATTGCCAACAACATAAATCATTTTGTCGATAGGGTAGTCATCAAAACGCATCTTTGCAGTTCCAATATCCTGTGTCATATAAACAGATGTACCGTCAGCACGCAAAAGCAGCTTGTGGTCCAAGCCATACGGAGTAAGATCAGCCCATACAGAACCATCCTCTTTTTGATAAAAGAGTCCCTCACTTAATCCACGTAATACCTCTTCCTTACCGGGGATATAGGTCTGTGATTCATAATAGATCTTATCAAAGGTGACACCCATCTGACTATAAGTTTCATCAAATCCAGCATATACCCAGTCGTTCATCATCTTCCATAGATTGACAGTTTCAGTATCATTAGCCTCCCATTTTCTAAGAAGTTCACGAGCCTCACTCATAAGCAGAGATTTCTCTTCCGCCTCCTCTTTCGAAAATCCTTTTTCCTGCAATTCAGCAATCTCTTTTTTATAATGCTGGTCGAACTTAACATAATAATCTCCAATCAGATGATCACCTTTCTTCCCAGAGGAAACCGGTGTCTCTCCATTTCCCCATTTCTGCCATGCCAGCATTGATTTACAGATATGTATACCGCGATCGTTTACAATATTTGTTTTAACAACACGTTTACCATTTGCTTTAAGCACTTCGCTAAGAGCATGGCCAAGTAGATTGTTCCTGACATGACCAAGGTGCAGAGGCTTATTTGTATTAGGTGATGAATATTCTACCATGAATAGCGGTGAGTCTTCGCTAACAGGAGTAAACCCATATTCGGGGTTAGAATTAATATTCTCAAGCAATTCCACCCATACCGATGGTGCAATGCTAAGGTTAAGAAACCCTTTTATAACATTGTATTCTGTAATGACGGTTGTTTTTTCAGAGAGATATTTTCCAATCTCCTCAGCTGTATCCTCAGGTTTTTTTCTTGATATCTTAAGAAGAGGAAACGTGACAAGGGTATAATGCCCTTTGAACTCTTTTTTGGTCTTCTGCAGAGTGATTTGAGACTCATCAACTTCTGCATTGTATAATATCTTTATTGCACCTATAATGGCTTCCTGAAGGAGATTTTCTATATTCATAATGATGATTTTGCTTACCAATTATGCAAAGTTAAGAATTTTTTATGGAGTAACAGATAAACTGTTTTCTAAATGGGATTTACAGAATTGTTTTTGATATTTTTTTCAGAGGTTACTATAGTGTTGGTTTTGTTAATAATATCCTGAATTACCAGACTTGAAAGCATGAACCCGAACACAGCGGTTACCTGGACCATTGTACCGTTTGTTTGAGCTTTCCTGAAACTACCGTTCTCATTAGCATTTGCAAGTGCATTTTCACCTCTGTTTCTTTGAATTTCCTCGCTATATACACAGAGAATTGGTTTTTCTGTTCTCTCACCCTTTCTTATTTTCTCTCTTAGTGCAGCACCAAGTTTGCAACCCCTCACTTTCCAAAACTCAGCCACTCTTATTTTCTGAGGGTCAAGCTTTAGTGCTGCTCCCATAGAAGAGAAGGTTACAGCATCTGTTTTTGAGGCAGCGACAAGAAGATGGGCCTTGTTTGACAGAGAGTCTATAGCATCTATTATATAATCATAATCCTCAAGATGAAACGATGCGGAAGATTCAGGATCATAAATTTCGGGTATTGATTTTATCACCGCAGAAGGGTTGATCTCTTGCAGTCGCTTTTGCAGCACCTCCACTTTTAGCTCACCCACAGTATTTGTAGTTGCAGGAAGCTGTCTGTTGATATTTGCCGCAGCTACGCGGTCAGAATCGACTATTGTAAGATTCATAATCCCGCTCCTTATTAGTGCTTCAGCACACCAGCTGCCAACTCCGCCAACTCCAAACAGTATGACTTTTTTAGCAATTATCTGTTGCATAGCGTCAGAACCTATCAATAATTCGGTGCGGGCAAATAGTTCGTTGTACTCCATAAATTTTAAATAATCTGCAAAATTAATATCTGTAAGGCATAAAAAAAAGCACATCCCGTTAAGAATGTGCTAATAAAAAAGAGTATCTCGAAATTGATTAATAATATTTATCGTTTTTAGGTTCAAAATAAGCCTGATCGTGAAGACATGCAGGACATTTCTTTGGAGCTTTTTTGCTGGTAATTACATAACCGCAGTTACGGCATTGCCACTCAATCTCCTCTTCACGCTCGAATACTTTACCTTCAACAACACGTTCGTATAATTTATTATACTGTTCTTCATGTATTGATTCTGCTTTAGCAATCATTCTGTACATGGTGGCTATTTCTTTGAACCCTTCCTCTTCTGCAATTTCTGCAAACTTTGGATACATATCTGTCCACTCCTCGTTTTCACCTTCTGCTGCAGCTTTCAGGTTTTCAGCTGTAGTTCCGATAACCCCTGCAGGAAAAGTAGCAGTGATCTCTAACATGCCACCTTCCAGATATTTAAACATTCTTTTTGCATGTTCCTGCTCCTGGTTGGCAGTTTCCTGGAAGATTGCTGCAATTTGTTCAAATCCCTCTTTTTTAGCCTGTTTAGCGAAATAGGTATAACGCATGCGTGCCTGTGATTCACCTGCAAAAGAAGTCATAAGATTCTTTTCAGTCTGTGTTCCTTTTAAACTTTTCATATTTGTATTTTATTATTTGTTATAAAGTTCACTCGATTGTTGTTAATGGCTGGATATAAAAAATGATGTTTGGGCTAAATTGTTTGTAATTTTACATTACATCAATATTTAAATACAAAAATAATAATTTATGTACTTAAATAAAAAATAGAAGACTCATGGTCAGTTATTTGGAATGATTCTAAATCTCACTCAGTTCAAGCCATCGCATGGTTTTTTCATCTATCAGGTTTAGTAGTTCTGTTAGTCGGTTAGATTTGCTCAGTAATTCATCAGTATTTAGTTTTCCGGATGAAATCTCTTCACTCAGTAGCTTCTTTTCTTCTTCCAATTCTTCAATTTCCTTCTCCAGTGATTCAAATTCGCGCTTCTCCTTGAAGGTCAGTTTAGTTTTAACTTCCTCTTTTTTTCTGCTGTCAGCAGGCTCAGACTCAGTTTTAACAATTTTAGCTACTTCGCTCTGTCTCTTGTCTTCCTCAGCTTTCCACTCTCTGTATTGAGTATAGTTACCCGGGTAGTTTTGAATTTTTGCATTTCCATGGAATACAAGCAGGTGATCCACAACTTTATCCATAAAATATCTGTCGTGAGAAATTACAATCAGACACCCTTTGAATGAAGCAAGATACTCCTCCAGAATATTCAATGTTATAATATCCAGATCGTTTGTAGGTTCATCTAGTACAAGGAAGTTAGGATTGGTTATAAGTACAGTGCACAGATATAGTCGCCTTTTTTCTCCTCCGCTCAACTTATAAACATAGTTGTGCTGTTTCTCAGGAGGGAACATGAAGTGTTGAAGAAACTGGGAGGCGGTAAGTTTTTTTCCATCACCCTGATCAATAACTTCGGCAATATCTGTTACAACATCAATTACTTTTTTCTGATCGTCGAACTGGAGGCCGTCCTGACTATAATATCCAAAATTTACTGTTTCACCAATTTCGAAGTATCCTTCGTCAGGTTTTTCTACTCCCAATAGCATTTTTATAAAGGTAGATTTGCCTGTTCCGTTATTGCCGACAATACCCATTTTTTCATACCTGGTAAAGTTGTAATTAAAATCATCCGTAATTTTAATATCACCAAAGCTTTTCGTTACATGCTTAGCCTCAAATATTTTTTTACCTATATATGAATTTATAGAGTTTAGCTGGATACTTTTTTCCTCACGCTGCTTTTTGGCTTTCTCCTCAAGTGTGTAGAATGCATCAATTCTTGATTTTGATTTTGTACCTCTGGCCTGGGGCTGTCGTCTCATCCAGTCAAGCTCTTTTCTCATTAGATTCTGAGCCCTCGACACCTCACTGTTCTGAGCCAGGATTCGCTCATCCCGTTTTTCAAGATAATATGAGTAGTTGCCTTTGTAGGAGTATACCTGTTTATCATCAATTTCAATTATCTGCGAACATACCCGATCCAGAAAATAGCGATCATGTGTAACCATCAGCAAACTGATGTTATTCCTGGAAAGATACTCTTCCAGCCATTCAACCATATCCAGATCAAGGTGGTTGGTAGGCTCATCAAGTATAATCAGTTCCGGCTCACTGATCAATACGTTTGCCAGCGCAACACGCTTGACCTGCCCACCGGACAGCTCACCTATCTTTTGATGGAAGTCGTATATCTTTAGCTGAGATAAAATGTTTTTAATCCTCTGCTCATAATCCCATGCATTATGCAGATCCATTTCTGCCAGTATGTGAGACAGTTCATTCTGATTATCCGAGGCGATTATATCTTCATACCTTGCAATCAGTCTTACTATGTCATTGTCAGCGCTAAAGCATGCCTCCAGTACTGTTAGATCAGGGTTGAATTCCGGAGACTGCTCAAGATAATCTACCCTGATATCATTCCGGAATACCACTCTACCACTATCGTATGGTTCTTTCCCTGATATGATATTCAACAGGGTTGTTTTACCCGAACCATTAGCTGCAATCAGTCCGATCTTATCTCCTTCAGCTATTCCGAAAGAGATATCTTTGAAGAGTAAAAGATCTCCAAAGCTTTTTGTAAGTGAGTCAATTTGAAGTAATGGATTGGGCATATATAAAAGAATTTGATTGCAAAAATACAAAAAACAATCAGAATCTCCATCTTAGGTATGTATAGAGATCAGTTCTGCTGTTACCGTTAATCTGCTCTGTACCGGAGCCAATTATATCTCGGTTGAAGTAATTTGTATACCCTGCTTTTGCAGAAAGTGTAAGCTGAGGAGTAATCTCAAATTTGGCCGATAGCGCCAATCTGATCCCTTTTCCATAAAAAGATGGCATATAGAATGTGCTTAAAATATTTCTTTCATATGAATAAAGCCTGGAGTTATAAGTGTCAGAGTTGAACCAGGCTAAATATGAGTCAACATTTATGCCTTTTCCACCTCTGAATCCAATGTTTTGAGAGATCATCACACCTCTCTCATGAGATTGATATTTGGCATAGTATCGGGCAAAATCTACTGTTGATCTAAAATTCCACCCACTGCTGTTTTCCTGAGAATACCTTAAACGAAGTTTATTAGTAATGTATGGCAATACAGACTTTTCTTCAAGTTCGGGGTTGTCCAGATTCTTCTCCTTCCTTTTAAACTTATATCTTGCTTCAATATAAGAATGCTCAGAAAAGGTATAGCTGCTTTTAAAATATAGGTCCATTGCTTTTGAAGGTCCATTAACACCATACTTCTTCCACGGAAATCTTACCAGGTCCAGGTATGAGTTTACAGTTAACCTTTTAACTGGTTTGAAGGCAGTAGCTATAAATATGCCATTCTCATTCTGAACCCTGCTTCCTTCTGAAAATGCCTGAGCATGTAATGCATTGTATGTGATGGGGTATTTGCGATAAAGTAATGTGAAAGAGATATCTGTCACAGGCCGATATTGTAACGAGTTTATTGTTGCAACTGCTCCATTCTTTGCAATAGCTGTTTCTCCGGCAAGAATAAAACCTGGAAGCTGATATGAGTAATCTATACTCGCATTAAGGTTTGACTGATCTCTTAAATAATACTTATTGTAGTCTCTTAATACAGGATTATACATTTTATTATAAATGTGATATACACCGCTAATACCTGTCTGGAAACGATTGTATCTGTAATTTATATTTGTTCCTATAACCTGTTCTCGTGTATTTTTCTTTTTACTTATCTCCAGTGGAGTGCGATGTAGACCATCGGTTTTAAATGATGTAATTTCACCACTGTCTGATATGTTAGTATCAATTAGTCTGTTTGAATAGAATGCTGTTAACGATACATTGTTAAATTCAAACATAGCTGCACCACCTCTGAAGAAGCCATATTCTGTAGTAGAGAAATGCCTCTTTGGACCAGTTGTACGTCTAGCAACATTGTCAATGCTCCATGATTTGCTTCCGGGAAAGTCATTATTAAGAATCAGCCCTTGTCCAAAAGAGATTCTATAATCTCCTATTGCCAAAGTTTTAAGTCTACCTGAATTATTAATTATGAAATGAAATCCATAATGGTCATATCCTTTTTTATAGCCCTGTTTGAGAAGCGGTTCTCCGGCATCTTTTTCAGCAGTAATTCCCATTTGAATTTTTTCTCTGTATTTCAAAGAATATCTTACTGAATTGTAAAAGTCTTCACCTCTATACTTACGATTGGGGTATCGTTCAAGTATGCTGTCGGAGAAACTCCCATATCCTGCCCTTGGTGTCAGGGTTTTGTCAAACCTTATCTGGATATCATGCTGACTGAATTTATACTCTCTGTTACTGTCTGAATCTTCTTCCCCAACATAAAAGAATGGTATTATTAGTTGTATCGTTCTATAGCTTAATTTTTTTACATTCCTCAACTCATAAACTGTCATTACAGGGCGGTTGTGCTTAAGGAAATCAAAAATCATATTTACCTCTTCACTGCTTAATAAGGGTATACTCTCCAGCTCTTCTTTCTTTACAGTATTAAGGTTTAAAGGGTTTGTTTCCAAGTTTAAAAGTTCTTCATACATGTTCTCAATTACTACAGAGTTTTCAATCTCTTCTTCTGCCAATTGAGACAAATATTCACGCCAATTTTCATTTTGACCAGCCACTTTAAATGTAAATAAATAGAATATCAAAAAAATAGAATATATCGTGATTTTCATTTTTATTAAGTCAATTTTCTCAAATATATCAGTTAAACATCAAAAAATCAAATATTTCGGTTTTTAGGGAACAGTGCAAAATGGCAGGATTTATAAGGTTCAGCATTACAAAATGATTGAAAAACTAACAAATAATGAATAAAATGTTCATAAATATTTTGAAATAAAATCTAAATGATTATATTTGCAGCATAATATAATCAAAAAGACACAGCGGACGTCCTTTTACTGTCTATTTAATATTTATTGCAGCTAATTATTTACAATAAGATTGAAATTGGGTTATTCACTTAATAAAATTATGTATGAATAGATTATTTGTTTTACTGCTTACCATTTTTATATCAATTAGTTTAGTAAAGTCACAGGAGTTAACTGTAAATGCTGAGGCAGATATTGTAAGCTCTTATATCTGGCGAGGTTTATATGTTGGCCCTGCTTCAGTTCAACCAGGCATATCGCTCTCTTCGGGAGGTTTTACATTGGGTGTCTGGGGCTCTTCCAGCTTCAATGCTTCATGGAGAGAGTTTGACCTCTTTGCCAGCTATTCAATAGGTAATTTTAATTTTTTAATTACTGATTATTTTTTGCCGCATGATCTCCCTGCTATCGAAAAGATCAGTTATTTCGATTTTTCTAAACATGTTGTAGAAGCAACTTTAGGCTTCTCTCTCGGAGAGTCTGTCCCGCTATCTTTTGTATGGAATACTAATTTTATAGGTGATGATGACTACTCTAGTTATTTTGAAGCAAGTTACTCTATCCCCACATCTTTTGTCGATATAGATCTGATATTAGGTGCTACTCCCGCAGCGGGGTATTATTCAGATGGTTTTGCTGTTGTGGTTACTGCTATTAAGGCAACTAAAGAGATATCTTTAAGTGACTCATTTTCAATTCCTGTTTATACTCAGGCAGTTCTTAATCCTGATTCTAAGGACGTTTTCCTACTTTTTGGAATGAAGTTTTAATAATGCACTATAAATAAAATAATATGAAAAAAATTGAAGCAATTATTCGTAAGTCGAAGTTCGATGAGGTCCGAAAAGCATTGCATAATGCTGATATTGACTTCCTCTCCTGGTGGGAGGTGAAAGGACAGGGAACCGCAACTCAAGGTCTTATCTTCAGAGGTATTGCATATGATGTAAATGCCATAGACCGTATTTTTATCTCTTTTGTAGTCCGGGAAATTAATGTTCAGAAATCAATTGATGCTATTCTTGAATCTGCCTATACTGGTGAAAGTGGAGACGGAAGGATCTTTGTTTCCACTATCGATCAGTCCATACGTATCAGAACAGGCGATAGAGGTGATGAATCATTATATGACAAGCAAAAGTAAAAATATTAAAAATTGTAATTTATGAGTGAAGAATTATATATGACAGAACAGGTAGTGGAATCAGTTTTAGATAGTGGAAATACAGCATGGATCGTTGTCGCAACCATCCTTGTACTGATGATGACAATTCCAGGATTAGCACTTTTTTATGGTGGACTGGTAAGACGTAAGAATATTTTAAGTGTATTGATGCAGTGTCTTATACTTACTGCAGTAATAATTATAGAGTGGGTTATTATAGGGTATAGTCTCGCTTTTACTTCAAGTGGCGGTTCTGCAAATCTATTTATCGGAGGATTTGATAAAATATTTCTTAGCGCTGTTGGTGTTAATGATATACTTGAGGGATATTCAATTCCAGAGTTATTGTTTGTCTCATTTCAGGGAATGTTTGCAGTAATAACTCCTGCCTTAATAATTGGAGCTTTTGCAGAACGTATTAAGTTTAAAGGGTTCATTCTGTTCTCAGTATTTTGGGCATTACTGGTATATAATCCATTAGCTCACTGGGTATGGGGTGGAGGATGGATTGGTGAATTAGGTGCCATAGATTTTGCAGGTGGTACTGTAGTTCATATCAATGCCGGAGTTTCAGCTCTGATGATGGCTGTACTTTTAGGAAGACGAAAAGGGTGGAACACTCCTGGTGAAGCTCCAATTACTCCTCACAATATTCCATTTGTAGTAATAGGTACAGCTCTGCTCTGGATGGGTTGGTTAGGGTTTAACGGAGGAAGCGGATTAGCTGCTGATGGAATATCAGCTAATGCAATATTGGTTACAAATTTAGCGGCAGCTGCTGCAGCATTAACCTGGTCACTTCTCGATCAAATTATTAATAAGAAGCCAACTGTAGTTGGTTTCTGTACAGGTGTTATTGCAGGTTTGGTGGCCATAACTCCAGCTGCTGGTTCTACAGGTGTGTTTGGGGGCATTGTTATTGGAGTTGCTTCTGGTCTGATATGCTTCTGGATGGTTGCTCATGTAAAATTCAGGTTTGGGTATGATGACTCCTTAGATGCTTTTGGTGTACATGGTGTTGGAGGAATCATAGGTTCAATTCTGATTGGGGTTTTTGCCACTCAGGAGATTACAGGCGAAGGTGGGGCAAAAGGGGCACTTTATGGTGACTGGAATCAATTGTGGATTCAGTTTATAGCTACAGTTGCAACAATTGCATTTAGTGCGTTAATGACTTGGGTGCTTTTCAATCTGGTAGATAAACTTGTTGGTATAAGAGTCAGCGAAATCGAAGAGTCTATAGGTCTTGATATTTCTGAACATGGAGAAATAGCATACGAATAGTATTAATGTTTAATGTTTTACTCTTTATTACAGGATGTTTTTTATAAAGACATCCTGTTTTTTTGCTTTATCTCAGTTAATTGGAGCATATAAAGATAAAAACATGTAAATTTACGACTGTTTTAATTCTAAAGTAATCATGTTAAAAGACATATTAGCCTCATTAATAATCATTTTCCTCTCTTTTTCATGCGGGGAATTAGGTAAGCATAATGAAGTCATCGACTTTCCTCAAATATTACAAAATGATACGCTGCATGTACTTACGCTAAATACGTCAACCTCATATTTCATTTATCGCGATCAGGAAATGGGATATCATTATGATATGATATCCAACTTCTGCAGGGAACATGGAATCACACCTCATGTAATTGTGGCAGAGAATATGGACGAAATGATTAGAATGCTTCAGAATGGTAAGGGTGATGTAATTGCATATAATCTGCCGGTAACAAATCAGATGAAGGACTCTTTTCTTTATGCAGGATTCATGCAAACATCTCACCAGGTTCTGGTGCAGAGAGTGAGACAGGTGGATTCTATGCTCACTGATGTTGTGGAACTTATTGGTAAGGAGGTTACGGTAATTGATAATTCAAAGCATTTTGACAGATTAATGAATCTGGACAAAGAGCTGGGTGGTGGCATTATCATTGACAGGGCTGATAGAGATTCACTGGTTACGGAAGATCTGATTCGGATGGTTTCGAGAGGTGAAATTGAGTTCACAGTATCTGATGATGATCTTGCAAAATTAAATCAAACCTATTTCAGAAACCTTGATGTTCATCTTCAAATAAGCTTTGATCAGAGGTCTTCATGGGCAGTCAGAAAAAATAGTCCCATACTTGCAGATTCACTTAATAGCTGGTTTGAAAGAACCAGAGCTGAACCTGCTTACCTTAGAATTGAAAAACGTTATTTCGAAGAGGCTAAAGGATATACCGAAATAAGGCAGTTTTCGATAAATGAGAATCTGGAACTTGGGGTGATTTCGCCATATGATATATATTTCAGGCGGTATGGTGAACAGACAGGAATCGACTGGCGTTTACTGGCATCTATTTCATATCAGGAGTCAACTTTTGACAGTGGTGTAAACTCTTGGGCAGGGGCTTCCGGGTTAATGGGGCTGATGCCTTCAACAGCATCATCTTTAGGTGTAGATGCAGATCAGATTTTTGACCCTGAAACAAATATTCGAGCAGGCTCGGAATACCTGAAAATGCTTTTAAATGTATTTAGTCCAATAAATGATTCAAAAGAGCAGTTAAAAATGGCGTTGGCTGCCTATAATGGAGGAATAGGACATATCTTTGATGCAAGGGCGCTGGCAGAGAAGTATGGCGCTGATCCTGATGTGTGGGCTGGAAACGTGGAAAGATATATACAATTGAAACGACTTGAGCAGTATTACAATGATCCTGTCTGTAAAAATGGCTACTTCAGAGGGGATGAAACAGTGAACTATGTTATTGATGTTGTTAGTAGATGGGAACATTACATGCAGAGGGTTAAAGAATAATTTTTTGAATTATCGTTAAATGAAAAAATCATTATCTTTGTGATTGTATCAAAGAGTGTAACCAATAGAAATAATCAAATATGTCAGTCATAATTAAGAAAGTCACTTCTAAGGATGACCTAATGAAGTTCATCCAGTTTGGTATAGATCTCTATAAAGGAAATGAATATTTTGTACCACCTTTAATTTATGATGAGAGAGCTACTCTTAACAGGAGTAAGAACCCGGCATTCGACCACTGTGATGCCACCTATTTTCTTGCATACAGAGATGGTGAAATAGTGGGCAGAATAGCAGTAATCATTAATTATAAATCTAATGAAAGATGGAATCAAAAGCATGCGCGATTTGGTTTCGTAGACTTTATTGATGATGAAGATGTAGTTGATTCATTGTTTGGTGCAGCAGAAAGCTGGGCTCGCTCAAGAGGTATGGAGAAAATTCATGGTCCATTAGGATTCACCGATCTCGATCATGAAGGTATGCTCATTGAGGGTTTCGACAGAATGGGAACAATGGCCACCATATACAATTATCCTTATTACCAGAAGCATATGGAAAGAATGGGATATGTAAAGGATAAAGATTGGGTGGAGTTCTTAATTCAGATCCCGCCAGAGGTCCCCGAACGATTCTCCAGAATGGGAGAGATTGTAAAGAAAAGATTTGGACTGACAGTTAAACACCTGCAGAGAAAACAGGATGTTTATCCATATGCAAGAGAGATGTTCATCCTTATAAACAATGCATATAAGGATCTTTATGGTTACGTAGAATTAAGCGACAAGCAGATAGATTATTATGTGGATATGTATATCCCGATGATACGACTTGATTTTGTAACCTTGGTACTGAGGCAGAATGACAATAAACTTGTTGGTGTAGGAATTGGATTACCAAGTATGTCTGATGCTTTGAGAAAGGCTAAGGGAAGATTCCTTCCCAATGGATGGTATCATCTCTACAAAGCTCTTAAAGGGAATGGGCATAATGGAGTGCTCGATCTGCTTATGATAGCAGTTGATCCGGAATACCAGGGAAAAGGTGTTAATGCATTAATGTTTAATGAATTTATACCTGCTGCAAATAAACTGGGAATGACTAAGGCTGAAAGTAATATTGAACTTGAAGATAACAGCAAAGTTCATTCTATGTGGAATGGTTTAGAGTATGAGCAGCACAAGAGAAGAAGAGCCTTTATAAAAAATATTTAAGGGAGAGTAAAAAGTGAACGAAGCAGAAAAAGAATTAAAGATTTTACAGGATAATTATCAGGAAGAAAATATAGTCACACTTGAGTGGAAAGAGCATATCCGCCGTCGACCAGGAATGTATATCGGAAAGCTGGGTGACGGATCATCGGCCGACGATGGTATATATGTTCTTCTAAAAGAGGTTCTCGATAACTCAATTGATGAGTTTATGACAGGGTTTGGAAAAACTATTGATGTTGTTATAGAGAACGATACTGTTATGGTACAGGACCATGGGCGAGGGGTTCCGCTTGGTAAGGTAAAGGATGTTTGTTCTAAAATGAATACCGGAGCTAAGTACGATTCTAAGTCATTTAAGAGATCTGTGGGTCTTAATGGTGTAGGTATTAAAGCAGTAAATGCACTATCATCCAGTTTCTCAATGGTGAGCACAAGGGATGGACAGTCCAAAACTGTAACATTCTCACAGGGAACTCTTTTAAGTGACGGTGAGTTGGAACCATCAAATAACTCTAGTGGCACCAGGGTGGAATTTACACCTGACAGAGCAATTTTTGGAGATTATCATTATAGGGATGAACATATTGAGCCTCTTCTAAAAAATTATGTTTTCCTGAATATTGGTCTCACAATCAACTTCAACGGGAAAAATTACAGTTCTAAAAATGGACTGGAGGATCTTCTTAACGAAAATCTTACTTCAGAGGAGCTTTATCCTATTATTCATCTTTTCGGAGAGGATATAGAGGTAGCAATTACACATACAAATCAATATGGCGAAGAGTATTACTCTTTTGTAAATGGTCAGCATACAACTCAGGGTGGTACTCACCTTGCAGCTTTTCGTGAGGCTACTGCACGAGTTATTAAGGAGTTCTACGACCGCAACTATGAATTTTCAGATATAAGAAACGGTATCGTAGCAGCTATTAGTGTAAAGGTTGAAGAACCGGTTTTTGAGTCGCAGACAAAAACCAAACTAGGTTCTAAAGATATGGAACCTAATGGTGTTACTATTAATAAGTATATCAACGACTTCCTAAAAAGAGATCTTGATAACTATCTTCATAAGAATCCGGATACTGCAGAGATCCTGCAGAAAAAAATACAGGATTCTGAGAAAGAGAGAAAAGCTATTGCAGGTGTTACTAAACTTGCTCGCGAAAGGGCAAAAAAAGCAAATCTGCATAACAAGAAACTTCGTGATTGCAGAATTCATTACAATGATCCAAAGGGTGATCAGCGTGATCAGACGGCAATTTTTATAACAGAGGGAGATTCGGCAAGCGGGTCTATTACTAAAAGTAGAGATCCAAATCTACAGGCTGTTTTTAGTCTGCGAGGCAAACCTCTAAACTGCTTTGGTCTGACAAAGAAGATCGTATACGAGAATGAGGAGTTTAACCTGCTTCAGGCTGCGCTGAATATTGAAGAAAATATGGATGGTCTGCGATATAATAAGGTTATTATTGCAACAGATGCTGATACCGATGGTATGCATATCAGACTTCTTTTGCTTACATTCTTTCTTCAGTTCTTCCCTGATTTGATCAAGAAGGGGCATGTCTATATTTTTCAAACTCCGCTTTTCAGGGTTAGGAATAAGAAAAAAACTATATATTGCTATTCAGAAGAAGAGCGTATAAATGCTATTGATGAACTTGGGCCTAACCCGGAAATTACAAGGTTTAAGGGGTTGGGAGAGATATCACCTGATGAATTCAGAAACTTCATTGGAGAAGATATCCGACTCGATAAAGTGACAATGAAGAAAGAGGACCTTCTAAAGGAGCTGCTCGAATTTTATATGGGTAAAAATACTCCGGAAAGACAAGCTTTTATTATAGATAATCTTGTTGTAGAGGAGGATGTTGTAGCTTAATTATTATCTTGCATTATGAGTGAAATAGTAGCAGAAAACCTGGCACAGGATAATATCAGAATTGCTGTTTTCCCAGGTACGTTTGATCCATTTACAATTGGACATGAATCACTTGTGCGAAGGGGACTGCAGCTGATGGACAAGATTATAATAGCAATTGGGGTCAATGAGTCCAAAAAATCATATTTTTCGCTACAGCAGCGTATTGAAATGATAAGCGAATTATATAAAGATGAACCTCGAGTAAGCGTGCAAAGCTATGATACCTTAACTATTGAATTTGCCGAGAAAGTAGGAGCACGCTATATTTTGAGGGGAATAAGATCGGTAATTGACTTTGAATATGAGAAAACTATTGCGGATATGAACCGAACTATTTCCGGAATAGAAACGTTTGTATTATTCACAGAACCGGCTCTGACTCATATTAGTTCCTCGCATGTAAGGGAGCTTTTAAGGTATGGTCGCGACATCACTGGCTTTATACCTAAAGGGATGAAATTATTTGATTAAGTGATAAAATAACAACTTGCATTTACATAGAGTAGTATTACTCAACAAAATTTGACATATTGATGCTAAAAAAAATAACCGGACTTTTCCTTTGTATTCTACTTTCCTCTGTTGGTGCATCAGCACAGTTCAGACCAAGTCCAGAAGGTATAAAACTTGAGCGAACACTGCAACTTATTAAAAACCTTTATGTGGATGATGTTGATTCGAAAGAACTTACCGAATCTGCAGTACGTGCTATGTTGAGAGAGCTGGACCCTCACTCAAGCTATCTTAATGAAGAGGAGGTTAAAGCAATGAATGAACCACTGCAGGGCAATTTTGATGGTATTGGTATATCATTTAATATGCTCACAGATACGCTTTATGTGATGGAGGTTATCGCAGGTGGACCTTCTCAGAAAGTAGGGATATTGCCCGGTGATAAGATTATATATGTGGGAGATACTCTGATTGCAGGGGTTGAGATGAATAACCAGGATGTTGTTAAGATGCTTCGTGGTCCTAAAGGTACTACGGTAAATGTAAAGGTCTTGAGGCGAGGGTCAAAGGATTTGATTGAGTTCAGGATAGTTAGGGATAAGATTCCAATCACCAGCATCGACGCTGCATACATGGTGTCAGAAAATATTGGTTACATCAGACTGAGCAGGTTTGGGATTTCCTCTGCTGATGAGTTTAAAGCTGCTGAAAGTAAACTCAGATCGCAAGGTATGAAGCATCTCTTGTTGGATCTTACAGATAACGGTGGAGGAATATTGCAGACTGCCAACGAAATTGCTGATGAGTTTCTTGGTGAGGGAAAAGTTATTGTTTATACTGAAGGTAAAAATCAGCCAAGATATACAATGAATGCCACTGGGACTGATGAATTGAATGGTGGAAAACTGGTAATTTTAGTAAATGGCTCTTCTGCCTCTGCAAGTGAAATTCTGGCTGGTGCTATTCAGGATTGGGACAGAGGGGTTATTGTAGGTAGAAGAACTTTTGGGAAGGGATTAGTACAGCGACAACTGCCACTGCCTGACGGAACAATGATTCGCCTTACTGTTGCAAGATATTATACTCCTTCGGGAAGGAGCATTCAGAAACCATATGAGGAGGGTAACATTGAAGCATATAATCAGGATTTTATTAACAGATATAATCAGGGTGAATTGTTTGAAGTGGACAGTATTCATTTCCCTGATTCACTTAAATATAAAACTCTTATAAATGAGCGTACGGTATATGGAGGGGGTGGTATAATGCCTGACTATTATGTACCTATAGATACAACTTCCGGAACAATGTTCCATGCAAATCTAAACGCAAGGGGTGTAATTAACAGGGTTGCAATTGGGGAGGTTGACAATAACCGCAAATCTCTTTTAAGTAAATTTTCTGATGTAGAAGAATTTAATAAAGGGTACCACATTTCTGATGACTTGTTAAACAGGTTAAAAACTGTTGCAGCTGAAGTTGATGTTGAGTGGAATGAAGATGAATATTTAAAATCTCAGAATCTTATATTTGTACAACTGAAAGCCTTGATGGCAAGAGATCTGTATGACTCATCTGCTTTCTTCAGAATTATAAATGATGAAAATGATATCTACCTGGAAGGACTGAAGATAATTTCTGATGAGAAGCTCTACAACCAGTTGCTGCAAGGGGTATAAAGTTTAACAGCTGATTAATCTATTGGTTGATTAGCTGATTTAGATAAGTATATTACCAATGAATTTTTTTAACCAAAACATTAAGAGATGAATTACAACTACAGCAAACTTCTTGTAAAAGAGGATAGTAGGGTGGTGCTCAGCAACTTCCCAACTCTCGAGGATGGTGGATATAATAAGAAAACTGCAAAAGAGGAGATAAAGAACAATATTAAGGAATTGAAGAAATTTCAGGAGATGTTCTATGCTGATGACAGGTACTCGCTCTTAATAATTTTGCAAGCCCGAGATGCTGCTGGAAAGGATGGAGTGATTCGTCATGTTATGTCGGGTATAAACCCACAAGGCTGCATGGTTCATAGCTTTAAGACACCAACAAAAAATGAACTTGAGCATGATTACTTCTGGCGCCATTACAGAGAATTACCACAGAGGGGAATGATAGAAATTTTCAATAGATCGCACTACGAAAATGTACTTGCTACTAAAGTTAACCCACAGTGGATTCTTAATGAACGTATTCCGGGATATGGATCAGTAGATAAAATAGATCAGAGCTTCTGGGATAATAGATATGAGAGTATAAACGCTATAGAGAAACATCTCTATAATAATGGAATGAGGATATTGAAATTCTTCCTGAATATTTCAAAAGAGGAACAAAAACAAAGGTTTCTTGACCGTATCAATGAACCTGATAAGAACTGGAAGTTTAGTTCTGCTGATTTGCAGGCACGGTCGCAGTGGGACGACTATACTGCCGCTTATGAAGAGATGCTTAGTAAAACTTCAAAACAGTATGCTCCATGGTATGTAATTCCGGCAGATAAAAAGTTTTTTACACGTGTTGCTGTTGGCGAAATAATACTTGAGCTGTTTAAATCACTAGACCTGCATTACCCTCCAGCAGAATCACCAGAGATTTTGGAGAAAGCGAAGGTAAGGTTAGAAAACGAATAGTGAACTAAACAGTATAATTTAATTAATAAGTACTGTTTTTCTCATGCAGATTTTCAGAAGATCTTTTCTCTTTTAAATTTGCATCCAGTCTGGATATTAACCATAAAAGGCTAAATATCGATGCTACAAAAACTATTGATCCCCAAAACTGAATAGAAAACAGGAATTCGCTTCCTTTTATAAAATAAGCTGTTGCAATAATTACAGCCAAAACAGCATACATAGTCCCGAAAATAGAAGCAAGATCCTTTAAAACATTTCCTGTAGCTTTTTTATCAGATGCCTGCTCATTAATCTTTTGTGTAGAAAATGCTTTCTCAGTCTCAATCTGATGCATAATCCTGTATTTCAGATTCTCAGGAGCCTTTATTTTTGAAGATTCAATCATCTTTTTGATTATCTCTTCTGCATTATTTTTATCATTATTTTCCATTATAACATTCTTCATTATTTAATTTACAATCACATTCTCCGTCTCATCCCGGTAATGCTTTAATAGCAACTCCTTAAACAATTTCCTGGCACGGAACAGTTTCACTTTTACATTAGATTCATTCAATCCGGTAATGCCTGCTATCTCTTTTACAGGATTATCTTCCATGTAGTATAAAGTTAGCAGGAGTGCATCACCTTTTGGAATCTTTTGCATGATGTCGGCAACCATTTCATTGCGTTCAACATCTTCTATCTTAATATCAAGTGCATCATAACCTATCTGTACAGCATTCTCAATCTCTGTTTCCTTTGTACTGAGCCACATCTGTGATTTTGTATGTGAAACAGCTGTATTGTAGACTATACGATAGAACCAGGTTGAGAACTTACTCTCTGAGCGAAAACTGTGCAGGTTTCTATAAGCTTTTACATAACTCTCCTGCACCACATCTTCCGCATCCTGCATATTGCCACAAATCCGATAGGCTATTGTGATTGCCATATCCTGATAAGTTTCAACAAAGTAAGAGAATGCGGAAGTGTTGCCTGAAAGTACTTGTTGCACACAATGATTCTCGTTCATTGAAAAGTGTTATTCCTGTTCTTGCTCTTCTCTTTGATTCTTCACTGACATTTTCTGTGTTACCATAAAATATGCCAGATAACCTATACCAAGGAAAAATACCACGCTTGCGCCGGTGACCCAAAACTCATTACCCATACCTATAACCATATACTCTGAGCACAAGAATCCAACAATTATTCCAATACCAAGTGCAATTAGAACAATTCCGTTTCTGAGTGAAACCATCTTATTTGGATCTGATTTTCTTCTGGGTGTATCGGGAGGAATGATTCCCTGATTAATTAACCCCATTCGTTCTTCGTTCCTTGTCTGCATCCATCTTAATCCTAATACTAAACCTGTAACGATAGGCAATCCAATTGTACATATGATTGCAACAATCGGTATCCATAAACCATCCATAATTATTTGTTTTAAAATGTAAATATTTTTGTTTTCGTAAATAGGACTCATCCACTGATGGATTGGTTACAAAAATAACAAAATATTTTTCTGACTTTCTATTTTTTCTATTATCTTCATATCTACCACATATTTTTATTAGGAGGCCTTGGATTATGTATCCGTGATGTGCATTTGAGTTTATATATAAATAGTCCCGAACTGAAAGGCCGGGACTAAATAAATTTTTTTGTGATCGATAGACTTCTAGCGGTTTACCAAAATAATTATTTATTCTTTAGTAAATCTCGAATCTCTGTAAGAAGTACTTCTTCTTTGGTAGGTTCAGGTGGGGTTTCAGGAGCAGGTTCCTCTACTTTCTTCCTCTTTAGCGAATTCATAGCTTTAATAACCAGGAAGATAGCTGTTCCGATAATTGCAAAGTCCACAACTGACTGAATAAACGAGCCATAGTTCCATGTTACAGCAGGCGTAATCACTTCCGATCCTTCCATAACAGCCTGTTTTAAAACTAGTTTAAAGTCGGCAAATTGTCCTTGTCCTCCTAGTAAACCCAGTGGCGGCATTAAAATATCATTCACAAAAGAAGTAACAATCTTTCCGAATGCTCCTCCAATTACAATACCCACGGCCATATCTACGACACTGCCGCGCATTAAAAATTCTTTTAGTTCTGATTTAAATGACATAGTTCTTTTGATTAATAGGGTTGTATACTCTTTATAGCAAAGAAAGTAAAAATATTCTAATATATGTTGTTAAGGTCTTAAAATAAAAATAGTTGTTCTTAATAAAAGATTTCGGCAATCATACAACGTGCTGAACCACCGCCATTTTTCTCTATTGTACCTAGTTCTGCAGATACAATTCTGTTATATGTTGATATAATATTTTCCTGCGATGATGTTAAGGAATTATGCGCAGAAGCTGACATGATCATCAGTGGACTGCCATTTCTACTTTTTACTTCTATCATATTTCCGGCAAATTGTGAAACCTGTTCTAATGAAATATCAACAATTATTTTACCTGTTGAGTTTAACTGTGAAATAACTTTTTTTCGCTCATCCTCATCTTTAATCGATTCAAGACATATTACAGCAACCTGCATACCTATTGCCATCATCACATTTGTGTGATAAATATTGTTATTGTTTTTATCAACTGCATCAAAAATAACAGGCTGGAAATTCATTCTGGAGCAGAAATCGGCCAGTACTTTCTCTGATGTACGTGGTGAACGACAACAATATGCAATTTTCTTACGTCTGTCAAATACCATACTTCCAGTGCCCTCAAGATACTCACCTTCATTCTCCCAAAAAGTAAAATCTACCACTTTCCTGTGGTTCATATTTCTTTTAAGCAGTTCTATGATGTGTGGCTTTCGCTCCAGCCTGCGGTTTGGGGCGAACATTGGATAGAGTACCAATTCTCCAGAGAAATGAGACGAAAACCAGTTGTTCGGGAATATTGAATCAGGTGTATACGGATCAGGAGTATCCTGTACAACTGTGACATCAACATCATTTGCTCTAAGTAGATTAACGAAAGCATCAAACTCTTTAATTGCCTCCTCTGCAATTCTTTCCTTTTCAGATTCCTGATCTGATAACTCGGATCGTATCTGAAAGTAGTTGTTCTCTGCTGTTTCTTCATTAAAGGCAAAACGTGCAGGGCGTACCATAAGAATCTTTGATGTTGTCTGCATATTGAATCTATATATATATGAGAAGTAACTGGTTATTATTCAAGCAATTTTAATGATTTTGCTATTATTCCAATAGCATCATTTAATTCCTCTTCTGTAATTATGAGAGGGGGTGCAAAACGTATGATATGTCCATGTGTTGGTTTTGCAAGCAACCCATTCTCTGCCATTTTCAAACATACATCCCACGCCTCTTTTCCATTATGAGGTTCAATTACAATGGCGTTGAGCAGACCTTTTCCTCTAATCTCTTTAATAAAGGGACTTTTTATCTTACCAAGCTCTTGTCGAAATATCCTGCCTAAATATTCAGCTTTTTCTGCAAGATTTTCCTCTTTCACAACTTCAAGTGCGGCAGTAGCAACTTTGCAGGCTAATGGGAATCCTCCAAAAGTGGAGCCATGCTGACCAGGTTCTATCGTAAGCATGATATCATCATCAGCCAATACAGCAGAGACTGGCAATACTCCACCTGAAATGGCTTTACCCAGAATTACAATGTCAGGCCTGATACCTTCATGATCACAGCATAATAATCTGCCTGTGCGAGCAATTCCAGTCTGCACTTCATCAGCAATAAAAAGGATATTATGTTTTTTGCAAAGATTATAGCACTCTTTCAGATAACCTTCATCAGGGACAAACACCCCGGCTTCACCCTGTATTGGTTCTACAAGAAAACCGGCAATTGACTCTCCTTTTTCCTGAAATATCGATGAGAGTGCTTCACTGTTATTGTATGGAATAACTTCAATCCCGGGAGTATAAGGTCCATAATCCGCACGAGCATCTGGATCGGTTGACAATGAGACAATCGTAATTGTTCTGCCGTGAAAATTGCCTTCACAAACAACAATAATTGCTTCGTTCTTGGGTATCCCTTTTTTTAAATACCCCCATTTACGAGCCAGTTTAAGAGCTGTTTCAACCCCTTCTGCACCGGTATTCATCGGTAATACTTTATCATATCCAAAGTATTCATGAATATATTCTTCGTATGGACCAAGCGTGTCATTATAAAATGCACGTGAGGTGAGGCAGAGTGTTTCAGCTTGTTCTTTCAGTGCATTAACTATTTTGGGATGGCAATGTCCCTGGTTCACTGCTGAATATGCTGATAGAAAATCATAATACTTTTTCCCATCAACATCCCAGACATAGCATCCTTTTCCACTTGCCAATACTACCGGTAACGGGTGATAATTGTGAGCACCATATTTTTCTTCCTGATCGATATATTTCTTTGACAGTGTTGATATTATCATATTCTCGAATAATTAGTTTCACACAATAAAACACCTGGTATAATTTGAATATAGAACTTCTAGCTGATAACCAGGTTTCTGAATTCTATAGCTTTACCTTCGCTTTGCAGTCCGATATGCCCTTCTTTAACATTGCTTGAAGCAATATTTTGCAGTACTCCGTTTACTTTTACGGTAATATTGCCATCTTTTACAGTTATCTGAACCTTGTTCCACTCTCCCGTAGCGTTTTCACTCGATGGATTTTGTTTTTCAATTACAGGAAATGCTGGTCTCTCCTCAACACCTTCGGGCAGTACATACTCATTCAAATCAGCTCCGGAGAGCAATACCAGATCACCTGCCTTACCTGCCATAAGTTGACATTCAACACCTTTAGGGAATGGATTATTAGTCTCTTCTATCAGAAAGAAAACACCACTGTTGGTTGCTTCGCCTACCCATCTGTATTCCAGGTCCAAAGTGAAATCTGCATACTTCTCTTTAGTATACATGTAACCAAATGGTTCACCTTTAATTTTGATAATGCCATCATTTAAAGAAAAGACCTCTTCAGCATGAACAGCATTGTTTTCAACTACAAACTCCCAGTTTGACAGGTCTTTGCCATTAAAAATTTCATTCGATTTTTGTGTGCAGGCTGTTAAAAAGATTGCTAAAAATAAAAAAGCTGCATAAAGGTTTAATAATTTCATAAGTAAGTAATATTAATTGAATTCTTTTTTGGATTATGCTCTTCTGTTGGATTAACTCCAGATCTTTTTTATCACTACTCTTTACAAAAATACACTTTTTATTTACAATTAATAATGATAGGGATTAAATTCAACAGTTCAATCTGTTGATTCAAAAGTTAACCTGTAAACATCAGTCTGTTAAGAGAAGCTCTACTAAAATTCTGAAAAAGATTGTGAGAAAGTTTGGAAATGCATAAATTTGTCCCAAATGAGTATGCATGCATTCCAGGGGATAACAAAAAATGAATAAAGCACAATTTCTATGGGTCGATGATGAAATAGACCTCCTGAAGCCTCATATACTTTTTTTAGAAGAAAAGGGGTATACCACGGAATGTGTTACCAATGGGCATGACGCCATCAATAAGTGCAAATCTAAGTCATATGATCTGATTTTCCTGGATGAACATATGCCAGGGTTGACGGGATTGGAAACTCTTGCTGAGATTAAAGAGAGGTCTCCAAATGTACCTGTTGTAATGATTACAAAAAGTGAGGATGAGGGTATTATGGATAAAGCAATTGGTAAAAAAATTGCCGACTATCTGATAAAACCGGTTAACCCTACTCAGGTACTTACTTCAATCAAGAAAATACTGGACAAAAAGAAGCTTGTTTCTGAGACTGTTTCAGAGACCTACAGAAAGGAATATAATCTCCTGGATGAGGCAATTAAGAGCAGTAGAACTGACAGCGACTGGATAGAATTGTACAGAAAACTAGTCTTCTGGGAGATTGAACTAGAGCGATATGATTATCCTGTAAAAGAGCTCCCGGAAATGCAAAAATCGGAAGCTAATATAGCATTTGCAAAGTTTGTAAGAGAAAACTACAAACGATGGATAAACAGGTGGTTAAGTGAAAAAGAGGGGAGTGAGGAAGGACCGGTTATCAGTCCTGACCTGTTTGAAAAATATGTCTTCCCTATCCTTGATAAAGGGGAGAAATTGTTTTTTATACTTATTGATAATTTCCGTTTCGACCAGTGGGAGGTAATTAAGGATATAGTTTATGAAAATTTCGATTGTGAGGAAAATCTCTATTTCAGTATTTTACCTACTGCTACGCCTTATGCAAGAAATAGTATCTTTTCAGGGCTACTGCCTAAACAAATTTCAGAGAGATACCCCGACTTTTGGATAGATGAGTCGGATGATAACACCAAGAACGGTTATGAGGATCTGCTTATAGAATCTCAGTTACATAGGGGTGGGCTAACAAGCTCATTTTCTTATCACAAAGTAAATACTATAAGAGAAGGAAGTAAATTATCAGATAAATTCAGGGAGCTTGAGAAGTATGATCTTAATGTTATCGTCTATAATTTTATAGACCTGCTTTCTCATGCCAGGAGTGAACTAAAAATGATTAAGGAGTTGACTTTTGATGAGGCATCTTATCGCTCACTTACAAGATCGTGGTTTATGCATTCTCCTATAGTGTCGTTACTTAAAAAAATTTCAAGTGCCGGTTATAAGGCTGTGCTTACAACTGACCATGGCTCAATACGGGTCAAGAATGGATTGAAAGTGGTAGGTGACAGAGAGACAAACACCAATTTAAGATATAAGTTTGGAAAGAATCTGGCTTATGATCCCAAGAGAGTATTTGATATAATTCATCCGTCCAATTATGGATTACCTGAACCAAATATTAGTACAAGGTATATCTTTGCACTAAATCGGGATTTTTTTGTTTATCCAAATAATTATAATCAAATTGAGACCCATTTTGAGAACAGTTTTCAACATGGAGGAGTTTCACTGGAAGAGATGATGGTGCCTTTTATTTTATTAAAACCAAAATAGACTATTGTGAAAATTGTAATAAAGAATTTAGATGAGATCAGTACTGCTGCCCGTGAGTTTCTGAAGATTATGGGAGAGAACAGGGTTTTCGCCTTTTATGGGAGTATGGGAGCCGGTAAGACAACTTTTATAAAAGCCCTATGTGAAGAGCTTGGGGTGACAGAAACAGTGGGTAGTCCAACCTTTGCAATAATTAATGAATACAGAGGGGGTAATGGTTTGCCAATATATCATTTCGATTTCTATCGTATAAATAAACTTGAAGAGGTGTATGATTTTGGCTACGAGGATTACTTCTATAGTGGAAATTTATGCTTGATAGAGTGGCCTGAGCTGGTAGAGTCGCTTTTGCCTGAAAATACTGTCAGAGTTTCAATACAGGAAACGGAAGATGGCAGCAGGATGATTGATGAAATGTAGATAAATCTAATACCCTGTTTTAAACGAAAAAGATTTTTTGCACTCATATTGAATCAAAACTATAATCTAATCAGATAATATATTGTATATTAGTATTACAAATATTTTAGAATGAAAAAATATCTTATAGCTTTAATATTAGCGATTTCATCATTTTCTTCTATTGCGCAGGTGGATACCGACCGTGTAATGATTATTGGTAAAAATGCACTCTATTTTGAAGATTATGTTTTGGCGATTCAATATTTTAATCAGGTTATAACAGCAAAACCATACCTGGCTGAACCTTATTATTTCAGAGCAGTATCAAAATTTATGCTTGATGATTTCAAGGGAGCAGAAACAGATGCCACTTATTGTCTGGCTCGCAACCCATATTATACTGCTGCGTATCAGTTAAGGGGGGCTGCAAGACAAAATCAGGAGGATTATGAAGGTGCTGCGGTTGACTACCAGCGAAGCTTGGAGTTTTTTCCTGAAGACAGGATAACTCTGGTTAATATGGGTATTGTAAATATTGAGATGAAGCAGTATGATATTGCTGAGAAATTCTTTGAGGCTTTACTGCGTCGGTTTCCTGATTATACGCCCGGATACCAGGCACGTTCACAAATGTACCTGGAGATGAACGACACTACCAGAGCTCTTGCTGATCTGAATAAAGCTATCGAGATAGATCCTTATACATCTCAGACTTTTTCTGCACGTGGGTTACTATACTTCCACAAAGAGGAGTATAATATGGCTCTTGCAGATTTAGATGAGGCTATAAGGCTTGATCCTTACTTTGAAGGAAATTATATAAACAGAGGATTGGTCAAATACTATCTGAACGATTTGAGAGGAGCAATGGCTGATTATGATAGGGTTATTGAGCTTGATGAAAATAATCTTATTGCACGTTTCAATAGAGGTTTGCTGAGAGCACAAGTGGCTGATAATAATCGTGCTATCAGAGATTTTGATAAGGTGATTGAGTTGCAGCCTGATAATACTATTGCCTACCTTAACAGGGCTATTCTGAATAACGAGATAGGTAATATTGACGGTTCTCTTAATGATCTTAATATAGTATTGGAGACTCACCCGGAGTTTTTTACAGGTTATTATATGCGTTCGCAGCTTAAGCGTGAGTTAAATGATCTCAGAGGGGCTGAGAGTGATTACAATCTTGCGAGAAGACTTGAGGCTAATGCACATACAGCATCAGCAGATGATTCAGAAAAGAAAGAGACGCGAGATCAGACTGATCTGGATATTGAGAAATTTAACCTATTGGTTACATCCAGAGAGGAGAAATCGCAGTCAACCCAGTATCAGAGACAAAGCAGAGGCAGGGTACAAAACCTGAATGTTCCTGTTGAACTGGAACCGAAATTTGTGATTACATACTATGAGAGAAGTCACGATGTACGTCGTCCTGTATACTACTCAGAGTCTATTGAGAAGTCTAACAACAGTCTCAATCTTGACTGGATCCTGAAAGCTACCAATAATGAAGCTCCTTTAAATGAAGTGCAGATACAGACACATTTCAGGTCCATACAGGATTATTCTGCAAGAATTGAAAAAGATCCTGAGAATTACTCTCTCTACTTTGCAAGAGGAATGGATTTCATGCAGATTCAGGATTATGAAAATGCAATAAAAGATATTGGCAAGGCATTAGAGTTGAATCCCGGTCTGCTGATCGGATATTTTACCCGTGCAGTGTTACGTACTGAGCAACTAGAATATGATTATCAGTTATCTGGATCATCTGCTTTTACTGATGTTGCCGGTAATAACCAAATAAAGGCTTTGAATGATATTACAGGGAAACCAAAATTACCTGAAATATCGGTGAGGTCGGTGCATTATGATGAAATTCTAAGAGATTATGAGGAGATTCTAAGAATAGATCCCAATTTTATTTATGCATACTATAATCGTGCAGAGATATTTACAATAGAAAAAGATTATAGGGCTGCAATAGCCGACTATACAAAAGCTATAGAGATTGAACCGCAGTTTGCTGAAGCATATTTCAATCGTGGTATTTCAAGACTGGCTATTGGTGAAACTTCAAATGGTCTTGACGATCTTCGAAAAGCGGGAGAATTGGGTATCGTGCAATCATATAGCATAATAAAGCGTATGCAATAGAATTAATTTCAACAAAATAACTACTTTTGTATTATAAAAAAGAATAAGAATTAAACAAGATGATAAAGATTACATTTCCTGATGCTTCGGTAAGGGAATATGAAAAAGGTATTACAGGTTTAGAGATAGCTCAGAGTATTAGTCGTCGTCTGGCTCAGGACGCACTTGCAGTAAGCGTTAATGGTGAAACATGGGATCTGACGCGCCCTATTGAAAATGACTCTGAAGTTAATATTTTAACATGGGATGATGCAGAGGGCAAGCATGCGTACTGGCACTCATCGGCTCACCTTATGGCTGAAGCACTTCAGGAGCTATATCCCGGGATTAAGTTTGGAATTGGTCCGGCAATAGAAAATGGATTCTACTACGATGTTGATCCTGGAGAAGGTGTATCTATCAAGGAGGCAGACTTTCCTATTATCGAGAAAAAGATGATGGAACTTATTGCTGCGAAAGAGGATATAGTAAGAAAGAGTATCTCAAAAACAGAGGCAGTAAAAATGTTCTCAGAACGTGATGAGAACTATAAGGTTGAATTGATAAATGAGCTTGAAGATGGAACCATAACTACATATACGCAGGGAAGTTTTACTGACCTGTGCAGGGGACCACATCTTCCTAACACTTCATATATTAAAGCGGTAAAAGTATTATCAGCAGCAGGAGCATACTGGCGTGGTGATGAGAAACGTCCTCAGTTGACCCGACTTTATGGTATCACTTTTCCCAAGAAGAAATTGCTGGATGAATATCTGGTTTTACTTGAGGAGGCTAAGAAGCGTGATCACAGAAAGATTGGCAAAGAATTGCAGCTTTTCACATTCTCACAAACTGTTGGTTCCGGACTTCCTCTCTGGTTGCCTAAAGGTACTCAGTTGAGGCTGCGTCTTGAGGATTTCCTTAAAAAAATACAGCGTGATTTTGATTATGATCAGGTAATAACACCACATATTGGTCATAAACAGCTATATGTAACATCGGGTCACTACGCAAAATATGGTCAGGATTCATTTAAGCCTATTCAGACACCTGAAGAGGGAGAGGAGTTCTTGCTTAAACCAATGAACTGTCCTCATCATTGCGAAATTTATAAAACATTTCCTCATTCATATAAAGATTTGCCTTTGCGACTTGCTGAATTTGGTACAGTTTATCGTTATGAGCAGAGTGGAGAGCTTCACGGATTAACACGCGTGCGTGGTTTTACACAGGATGATGCACATATATTCTGTACACCGGATCAGGTAAAAGATGAGTTTCTTAAGGTAGTTGATATTATTTTCATTATCTTTAATGCTCTAAATTTCAAAGATTTTGAAGCACAGATATCTCTTCGTGACCCTAATAATAGAGATAAATATATAGGAACAGATGAGAACTGGGAAAAAGCAGAGCGTGCAATTATTGAAGCTTGTGAGGAAAAGGGACTAAAAACAAAGATTGAACTTGGTGAAGCCGCTTTCTATGGTCCAAAACTTGACTTTATGGTAAAAGATGCTTTAGGAAGACGCTGGCAGTTAGGTACTATCCAGGTCGACTATAATTTACCCGAACGTTTTGAACTGGAATATACAGGCGCCGATAACCAGAAGCATCGTCCAGTGATGATTCACAGAGCTCCGTTTGGTTCTATGGAAAGGTTTGTTGCACTGCTTATTGAGCATACTGCTGGTAAATTCCCAATCTGGCTGGCGCCAACACAGGCGGTTGTATTGCCTGTTAGTGAGAAGTTCAACGACTATGCATATAAGATCGCTAAAGATCTTAAGAAACTTGATATTCGTGCTGAGGTGGATGACCGAAACGAAAAGGTAGGGCGTAAAATCCGCGATAATGAGCTCAAAAGAATTCCTTATCTGCTTATTGTAGGTGAGAAAGAGGCAGAAAATGAGGAAGTTTCAGTGAGAAAACAGGGAGGTGAAGTTAAAGGTACAGTAAAAATAAGTACATTTGCCGAGGAAGTACTCGCAGAGGTAAGAGATATGATGAATTCCGGCAGGGCCGCCGAGTAAAGTTTTATTCTACAACAGATTAATAAATTATTAAAGAAAAATTAAGTAACAGAAAAAATTAAAAGTACTGAATGAGAAATAACTCAAAAGATCTACATCGAATTAATGAACGAATAAGAGTACCTGAAGTCAGGTTAGTTGGTGAAAATGTAACTGAAGGCATTTATCCCACAAAAGAAGCAATGAGGATAGCAGATGAACAGGAATTGGATCTTGTTGAAATTGCTCCGATGGCCAAACCTCCGGTATGCAGAATAATCGATTATCAGAAGTTTATATATCAACAAAAGAAAAAGCAGAAAGAACAAAAAGCTAAATCTGTAAAGGTTACTGTAAAAGAGATAAGGTTTGGACCACAAACAGATGATCATGATTATAACTTTAAATTAAAACATGCAAAGAACTTCTTGAGTGAGGGTTCTAAAGTTAAGGCTTTTGTGTTCTTCAGAGGACGATCTATTCTTTTCAAAGAACAGGGAGAGGTGTTACTTCTGCGTTTTGCCAATGAACTTGAGGATTATGCAAAAGTAGAACATATGCCAATAATGGAAGGCAAAAGAATGTCTATTATGTTAACTCCTAAAAAAGGATCATCCAGTACTAAAAAAGAGAATACCGGGAAGGAGTAACCTCCCCGGTATATTTTATTTTGCGGTAAATTGTTTTAAGTTCAAGCCATGATCTATCTCTTGTGCTGAGTATAACAGCTCATCCCATGTAATCTTCTCCTGACGTGATGCGGCTTCTCTACCAAGTATAGCAGTTAAAGTAGAATTGCTACCTGATTCAAGCTGATTAATATAATTCCCACTAACTATACTCTCAATAAAGGCTTTGCCTTTGTTGAGATCTGCTGTGTCCAGTGACGAGGAACTTGCACCCCTGGCAATAGATTCAGGTGTCAGATCACTTGCAGATCTTACAATGCCCGAGTCCCAGCTGTTCTTGCCATTAATAAAAACTCCTCCGCTGTAATGAGCTTCAGCGTATCCTTCTGTCCCAATAAATTTAGCACAAACATCTCCAAAGTAATTCCCAAATTTTGATGATTGAACATTAACATTTATGTCGTTGGGGTATTTATATATAACCTGATAGTTTGTCCATGCATTTCCAAAATCAGGACCTCCTTTTCTTCCACCTAAACCAATAGCGTATAAAGGATTTGTGCCTAAAATCCAATTGCATACATCAATCATATGAATTGCCTGATCCAGGTAACATCCTCCTGATATTTCATGAAAATGGTAATGATTTCTGATTCGCAATTCGTCATACGACATGCCTTCATGAGGTAAGATTTCGGCACCAGATGAAAAATAGTATAATTGAACAGAAACTATATCTCCAATATCGCCCCTCTTAATTCTCTTTGCCATCTCAACGTATGGAGTAGCATAGCGAATCTGAAATCCATCAAAAGCAGAGAGTCTTCCATTTATATTTTTTCCTGTACGTATTACCTGCTTACATCCTTCAGCATCTATCGATATTGGTTTTTCGCAATAGAGATGCCTTCCAGCTTTTACTGCATCTTCAGTAATTTTAGGGTGTGTGTAAGCCGGGGAAGCTATTATTACAGCATCAATGTTTTTATTTTCAAGTAACCGCATGTAAGAGTCATAGCCTATGTAACAACTCTTTTTATCAACAGCAGCAAAACCATTGTTGCTATTAAGTTCGTTGGCAAAACTAAGCCAGTTGGTCACTTTGTCTTCAAAAATATCAGCAAGAGCTGTAATCTGAATGTTTGTATTTGCTGCCATACTTCCAAGAATACCTCTTGCACGTGATCCACAGCCCACGAGTCCAACTCTTACGGCAGAATTGTTATTTGAGGCAAATACGATGTTTGGCTTGAGGATGGTTAGAGTAGACAGTGCAGATACATTTCTGATAAAATTTCTTCTGTTCATCATGACTGTTTTTATATGAATTAGGTAATTAATTAGTTTTGTGTTTTGAAGCAAATGTAGTTATTATTCATTAATATGCTCTAGTTCATACGACTAAAATTATTATAAGTTTTTAGTTATGATTCAAATACTAAAATAAAAATACCTGTTTTTACTTGTGTAAGGAAAATAAAATCATTACTTTTGCAAACTTTTTCGTATACAAAAAACGAAAATTAGTTATAAATTAAAATTCAAGACAGCAAAATGCCAAAAATGAAGACTAACTCCGGTGCCAAAAAGAGGTTCGCCCTTACCGGATCAGGAAAAATCAAGAGGAAGCATGCTTTTAAAAGTCACATTCTGACTAAAAAAAGCAAGAAGCGTAAGAGAAATCTTACTAAAACAGGCCTTGTAAACAAAGCTGACCTAAACAGTATTAAAACACTATTAGCTTTGAAATAAACGTCAGTTCTGACGCTTCCCAAAACGAGATTTATTAACAGGATGCATAGCTCTAAAGAGTCTCCTTACAGAGGGAACGCTATCATTCAAAACAAGTAACATTATGCCAAGATCAGTAAATCATGTTGCATCGCGCAACAGAAGGAAAAAAATCCTAAAATTAACTAGAGGCTATATAGGTGCACGCAAGAATGTGTGGACAGTAGCCAAAAACACGTGGGAAAAAGGTCTTACTTATGCCTATCGTGACCGCAAAAACAAAAAACGCAACTTCAGAGCTCTATGGATACAGCGTATTAATGCTGCTGCTCGTGAAAACGGTATGTCTTATTCACGCCTGATGGGTGCGCTTCATAAAAATGAAATCGATATCAACCGCAAAGTTCTTGCCGATTTGGCAATGAATCATCCGGAAGCTTTTAAAGCAATTGTTGATAAGGTAAAATAAAATCAGCAACTGCTGAATAGAAACAGAAAGGAAGAATCATCTGATGATTTTTCCTTTTTTGTTTTTATATGCAAAAATTGAGGATTTCAATGCTATCTTTGTAAAAAACATTGATAATATTAATAAAGTATGTTGACAAGAAAATTATTTAACAGAATAGGTCTCGCACTTATTTTTTCTTTATTACTAACAGGATGTAATTCAGCTTCAGGCAAGAAATCGGTTTCAACAGTATACAAAAATCCATTACCTGTGGAGTTTGGCGATCCTTTTATATTATCTGCTTCTGATGGTAAATACTACATGTATGGTACAGGAGGTACTGACAAGGGATTTGTTGCTTACAGTTCGGAGAATCTGGCCGACTGGACACTTGTAGGTCAGGTATATGATGGCAGTGAACCGGATTCATGGACATTGAAAAATTATTGGGCTCCTGAAGTTTATGAGATAGATAATAAGTATTATATGTTTTTTAGTGCAGACTGGAAGGTTAATCCAACTAATGAGCTGGAGAATTTTCGCATAGGTGTTGCAGTTTCAGATAGTCCAGCCGGTCCTTTTAAAGAGGTTTCCGATAAACCTTTGTTTGATCCGGGTTATCCAATAATTGATGCAAACATACTCAGACATGAAGGAAGGACATATCTTTATTATTCTCGCTGCTGCTATAAACACCCTGTAAAAAGTGAAGTGGCCGACTGGGCTCGGACAGTTGGTCTTTTCAATGAGGTTGAGGAGAGCTGGGTATATGGTGTTGAGATTTCTAATGACTTTACTACTGTAATTGGCGAACCAGTATTGTTGTTACAACCACCATATGAGATGAGCAATCCTCAGACAGAGTGGGAGAGTCGTTCCGTAACCAACGGTGAGGTTAATCGCAGATGGACTGAGGGTTCTTTTGCCTTTGAACATAATGGGAAAATATATATGATGTACTCTGCCAACTACTTTGGAGGTGAACATTATGCAGTAGGATATGCTATATCGGACAATCCTCTTGGCCCTTTTGTTAAAGCGAAAGAAAATCCTGTACTTGAAAAAAACATCTCAAAAGGTGGTGAGGTTACCGGAACCGGTCATAATATGGTATTCCGTTCAAAAGATAATAGTAAAATGTACTGTGTATATCATGGTAGAACAGAAAAAACAGGCAGCGAGAGAGTGGTGTTTATAGATGAGATGTGGATTGATGAACTGGGGCGTCTAATTGTTGACGGACCTTCTACACATGAAAAAGAATTTTAAATTATTGATATGAGAACCATCACACTGGAAGAACAGGAGCAGATAGAAGGTATTATAAAAAAATGCAAAGTATGCTATGTTGGTATGTCCGATAATGAAGGGATACCATATGTACTGCCAATGAATTTCGGCTTTCACGAAAATGTCATATATCTGCACTCCGCACAGGAAGGTAAATCAATAAGTATACTTAAAAATAATCCTATTGTATGTGTAACCTTCTGTACTGAGCCGGAACTTGTGTGGCAGAATGAAGAGGTGGCTTGCAGTTATCGCGTACGTTCAGAAAGTATAATTTGCAATGGTAAGGTCGTATTTGAAGAGGATTATGATGAAAAAGTAAAGGCCCTTGACATAATTATGCAACAGTATTCTGAAAGGGAGTTTAAATACTCCGAACCATCTGTTAAGAATGTTAAGATATGGAAGGTTGAGATTGAGGATATATCTGCAAGAGAGTATGGAGTACCCGGAGTAAAAGCAATAAAGTATAAGGACAGAGTAATATTTTAACTTCAACTCTTATGCTATATTAATATTAAAACATTTTTCCTTTCAGGCTGTTTATAAATGCAGTACTATTACTAATTATTTAAATAAGAATGAATAAACTTACAACAATAGTAATATCACTTTTTATTGTGGTATCCGCTTATGCATCAGAACCGGTAATCAAAGAGACTGCAAAGCCTATTGAGCTTACAAAAGCCACATTTCTTGAGAAGGTTTTCGATTATGAAAAAAATCCTGATACATGGAAATACAATGGTGATAAACCTGCCATTGTTGACTTCTATGCTACATGGTGTGGTCCTTGCAGAGTTACATCTCCAATACTTAAGGATCTGGCTGCAGAGTATGGAGGGGAGGTCTATATTTATAAGATTGATGTAGATAAAGAGCCCGAACTGGCACGTATGTTCGGTGTTAGGAGCATACCCACTTTCCTTTTTATACCTATGGATGAACAACCACAAATGGGGATGGGCGCCCTTCCCAAAAAGTCTTTCAAGGAAGTTATAGACACTTTCCTGCTCAAGGAAAGTAAAAAGTCCAGCTTGTGATCCAGAGAATTTATTTGATCTATGATAACCAGTCTGCAAAATCCTGCAATTAAAAATATTGTAAAGCTATCCAAGAGTAAAGAGAGGCGCGATCAGCAACTTTTCGTCATAGAGGGAGCACGTGAGCTCTCTCTGGCAATTCAGAGCAGTTATAAGATCGAAACTGTGTATGTTTGTCGTGAGAAATTTGCAGATACGAAATACCCAAATGTTCTTAACTCTTTACATGATAACATTCTATTCGACATCTCACCTGCTGTTTTTGAAAAGATAGCCTACAGAGAAAATTCAGATGGACTGGTTGCACTAGCTCGACCGAAATCACATAGACTGGAAGATCTTAAACTTTCAGAAACTCCGTTTATTATACTGTTGGAGTCAGTAGAAAAACCGGGCAATCTGGGTGCTGTGCTTCGTACTGCAGATGCAGCGGCAGTAGATGCAGTTATTGTATGCGACCCTCAAACAGATCTTTATAATCCTAATGTCATTAGATCGGGGGTAGGTGGACTATTTACTGTTCAAACAGCTGTATGCTCTTCAGGAGAGGCTTTAGAATGGCTTAAGAGAAAAAAAATCAATATTTATGCAGCAGAACTTGAAGCTGCAGAGTATTATCAAAATATTGACTTCCGAAAATCATCAGCAATTGTGATGGGAACAGAGGCTGATGGGTTAACAGACTTCTGGATAAATAATGCAACAGAGCGAATCAAAATTCCAATGTTAGGAAAGATTGACTCGCTCAATGTTTCGGTTTCTACTGCCGTGATTACTTTCGAGGCTAAACGGCAAAGAGGCTTTAAATAAGTAATCTATTCTATATCATATCCCCAGGTTTTACCTTTCTCTGTAGCAGGCAATCCTCTTTTTATCCAAATAGGTGCAGGATCCCCTTTAAGGTAATGATCAAAGAATTGCTGTAAACGAATTGACAGATCTTTGCTATTCCTGCGATTTACCAGATTATGTGCTTCGTTATTATACTGAAGCAACCATACCGGTTTACCAAGGCGACGCATCGACATAAACAGCTCAATACCCTGATACCAGGGAACTGCCCCATCCTTGTCGTTATGCATAATTAATAGTGGTGTTTTTATATTCTCTGTGTAAAATACAGGTGAATTCTTTATATAGAGATGTAGTGAGTCGTTCATCGTTGCACCTAAACGTGACTGTGTCTGTTCATACTGATATTGCCTGCTCCTACCTGTTTCCCATCGGATACCACCATAAGCACTTGTCATATTTGATACAGGTGCACCTGCTCCTGCAGCTTTAAACATATCAGTCTGAGTAACTATATAAGCCACCTGATATCCACCCCAGCTTTGTCCCTGAATTGCCATGTTTTCTGCATCCACCCAGCTATTTTTTGCAAGTGCTTCTGCTCCCGAAACAACTGCATTATATGAGTCCATACCCGGTTGTCCAACTGTATAATGTATGTCGGGTGTGAACACAATATAGCCACGACTCACGAAAAAAGGAATGTTTATGATAGAGCGACTGGGTGCAGGTGGAAAGTATGAATAGAGATCATCAGAATGTTTCTCATAAAAATATATAATCACAGGATATTTTTTTTCAGGATCAAAATCCTCTGGTTTATATACAATACCCTGCAGAGGAATACCTGTATATGATGTCCATGAAAACATTTCAGCTGTACCCCAGTTATAATCCTTCATCTGAGGATTGATATCGGTCAGTTTTTCCGATTTCTTCCAGTAGTCGCTAGTTAAATAGAGGTCAGGTGATGTATTGAAATTGCTTTTCTGATATACAAATATATCTGCATTTTTAGCTTTCATCTGTCCTGAAAATGTGTAGCCATCCATAACTCTTTTCTGGAGAGGATTGCGTCCTTTCTGTTTGAGAGTGTAATATCCGGACTCTTTACTAACATTGTTAAAAGCTGAAAGTAGTAAAATATCATCAGCCTCTATAAAACGTTTATCAGGATCAGTGTTTATATATCTGAATGTTATGGAGTCGTTGCGACCACTATTCTGTGTTATGTTAACAGCTTTTTTTACACCATCAGGATCAATTTTCCATATGTCAAACATGTCATTAACAAGAATATATTCGTCGTTTTCTCCCCAGGCAGCTATACCATAAGATCTTGGTGGTCGCGGAACATCATTCTCTTCATCCCAGAAATTGACCGGAATATCCTTTGTCATATTTACCAGTGACTTATTACTGTTGTTATATGCAAACCAGTTCCTATTCTCTTCATCCCACCAGTAGATATAATTTCCCTTAGGAGAAAGGGTAGTGTAGCCATTCAGTGCTTTTGCAACCTCATGCAGGCTATTGTCAGTTAAATCCATAACCCAGACATCATACTTGGGCGAAAGGTCCCACTGACTCTCAATCAAATATGGCAGGTTAGATGTGAGAAGGACATATCGCCCATTACCCTCATCAGAAACTGATGCATAAGGCCTCAATTCATCTGCCAGGGGTATGAAGTTATTCAAATTATCTGTATAAATTATTCCTGTAAAGGTTTCTCTTTCTCTTCTTCTTTTTTCAGCAAGCTGCTGTGGTTGTATAATCGGATCCTTCCAGTGCCAGATATCCAGTTCAGCCATTTCAAAATCTACTATGGTAGTATCCTTAGGCTCTTTCCTTGGAGCTGCTCCAATCAGAATACGACTGCCATCCTTACTAAAGCGGGGTGATGCATATTCATTGAATATCCAGTGTTCAGGCATTCCGGTGATTGATTTATCAGCAAAAACTAGCGCAGAGTCAAGGCCGGATTTATAATACCTCAGATCGTATATCTTTTGTTCAGTTTTAGAAGTATCACCTGTAGCGATATATACAATTTGTTCACCCGCTTCATCAAAAGTCAATGATTTATATTCTACATCTTCACCCGAAATAATCTTTTTTATATTCTTACTAATTTCGACAAGTTCAACACGAGCAAAATCAGTTGTGTCCTTATTTTCCGGCTGAATTGATACAGCAAAGCTGGTGTCGAACCTATTGAAGACATACTCTTTTGCATTTCTGAAAGTATCCTCCTTTTGAGTCAGCAGATTTCTGAGAATCAATACTTCTTTTTCTCTGGCATCCTTTTTGTTGGTAGTATCTTTAGGAAGAGCAACTGTGTATGCAACATTAACAATCATATCCTGAGCGGTTTTATACGACCTCACACCAGGGATCTTTTCAGTATTAAATGTTAGATTGTCAATAATCAGAAGAGAGTCTTCCGGCATCTCTTCCTTTGTTTTTTTATCGATGCGGGCTTGGCGGCGATCAGCAAATGGAGCTTTAAGAAGTCCAACCGTCCACCTGCCATCTGTCGAAAGTTTATAACTTCTGACTCTATCGAAGGTGAGAGCAATCTTATTAACACTATTCTTTATAAAGAGAGCAGTGTCACCTTCCTGAGGTGAAATTAATGAACTGACAATTTTGCCATCATTACTTATGGTGATATCGGAAAGACTTTTCCATCCATCATAGACTGAGTGATCGAGTTGTTTTTTCTGAGAATAAATGGCAAAGGTGATTAACAGTAGACTAATTGTCAGAAAGAAAGATTTACTCATAATCAATTTAATTATTTTTTACCGGCTAACTTTGATTTTCCGGTTATGTAAATAGATTTTATAAACTCTTATCGATAAAATTAACGTACAATTAACAAAAGTACAAATTTTTCAAACATAACATGTCAAATAGCTGTTTTAATAAAGCGTAGAGCTACATTTTAAATGAAAATACAGGGGTAAATGTAATGATATACAACAATAGGTACAAAATAGAATTAAAAGGCAAGGAATTGCCGCCTAAAAGTTCAATTGAAAATATAAAAGGGATCACTTCAGTAGAATATAATAAAAGGGATCATACTGTCTCTGTTACAATTGATGAGAAACTTGAAGATGATGCTGCTGAGATACTGCAAAATGTAGTTTCGGAAATACGTAACTCAGGAGGTGAGGTGGTAACAGAAAAAATTTCTCAGCCAGTGCTGAATATGACCTGTGCTGCTTGTGCATCAAGTACACAGAATATTTTATCATTTGTTCCGGGTGTTATAACCGTTTCTGTGAATTACGGAAACGGTAAAGGGAATATTGAATTCCTTCCCGGAATTGCAGCACCTTCTGATATGAAGAGTTCACTTCAGGAGATAGGTTATGATCTTCTTATTGATGAAGAGGAGTCATCATTTGAAAATGTTGAGCATATTAAAAGGGAGAAATATAAAAAACTGCGACTTCACACAATCTGGGCAATAATACTTGCAATACCACTTACAATAATTGGGATGTTCTTTATGGATATTCCATTCGCCAATGAGATTATGCTGCTCTTGTCAACTCCCATACTTTTCATTTTCGGGAGAAGATTCTTTATAGGTGCATTGAAACAGGCCCGTCATGGTTCTGCTAACATGGATACACTTGTAGCCCTGAGTACAGGTATCGCATACCTGTTTAGTCTTTTCAACATGATTTATCCCCAATTTTGGGAAATGAGAGGTCTGGAAGCCCATGTTTACTTTGAAGCTGCCGGAGTTATTGTTGCATTTATCCTGCTTGGGAAACTGATGGAGGCCAGAGCCACGGGAAGCACCTCCGATGCAATTAAAAAACTGATGGGATTGCAACCCTCAACCGTTGTTGTATTTCGTGATGGAGAACCTGTAGAGATTGCAATAGCAGATGTTGCAATTGATGATATAGTACTTGTTAAACCAGGTGATAAAATAGCTGTTGATGGTGAGGTGCTGGAGGGTAACTCTTTCGTAGATGAAAGCATGATTTCCGGTGAACCGATTCATGTAGAAAAGAAACCGGGCGAAAAGGTTTTTGCAGGTACTATCAATCAGAAAGGCAGTTTCCGGTTTAAAGCAAAAAAAGTGGGTAAGGATACACTTCTTGCGCAAATTATTAAAACAGTTGACGAGGCGCAGGGGAGCAAGGCACCTGTTCAGGGACTGGTCGACAAGATAGCCGGAATATTTGTACCCGTGGTTATTGGCATAGCTCTGCTCAGTTTCCTTATATGGTTGATTTTTGGAGGTGAAGAGGGATTTGTGTACGGACTAATGGCAATGGTTACTGTGCTGGTAATTGCCTGTCCATGTGCTTTGGGATTGGCAACACCAACTGCTATTATGGTTGCAATTGGTAAAGGGGCCAACGAGGGAATACTGATCAAAGATGCTGAAAGTCTGGAGATGGCCAGGGAAATTGACATTGTCGTACTTGATAAAACAGGAACAATTACCGAAGGTAAACCTCAGGTAACCTCAATTACATGGAGTGGAAACTCTCTCCCAATTCACCAGGATATCCTATATAGTATAGAACATCAGTCGGAACACCCCCTGGCAGACGCCATAACAAAAGAACTCAGTGATAGCAGCACGCTTTTAGAGAATGTGTCGGTAGAGCAGGTAAGTGGTAAAGGGATAGAGGGTACCTATGAAGATAAAACATACTATATTGGTAATGAGCAGTATATCTCTTCTAAAGGGATTAGTATATCTCAGGAGTTGCAGGAAAAAATTGAAGAGGAACTTAATGCGGCTCATACGATTTCCATTATTGCTGATGAGAAAGAGGCTTATGGAGTGGTTGGAATAACTGATAAACTTAAATCGACTTCTAAAGAGGCAATAAGTACACTAAAGAGTATGGGTATAGATGTTGCAATTTATACCGGCGATAATGAGAAAGTGGCAGCCGCACTTGCAGGAGAGCTTGGGATAAAAAATTTTAAAGGTGGAGTCTTGCCTGAGGAAAAGGCCGACTTAGTAAAAGCCTTACAGCAACAGGGCAGGAAGGTTGCAATGGTAGGTGATGGTATCAATGATAGTGGAGCACTTGCTCAGTCTGATGTAAGTATTGCAATGGGTGCAGGGAGTGACATTGCTATGGATGTGGCAAAAATGACTATAATCTCATCCGACCTGAATAAGATTCCCAAGGCTATACATCTTTCACATGCAACAGTTAGAACAATACGTCAAAATCTCTTCTGGGCATTTATATACAACGTTATTGGCATCCCTGTTGCAGCGGGTGTGCTATATCCGCTTACCGGATTTATGCTTAATCCGATGATTGCCGGTGCCGCTATGGCTCTCAGCTCCGTGAGTGTTGTTACAAACAGTCTCAGATTAAAAACCAAAAAGATTTGATTTATCACACGCGATGTTTAAAATACCACACCCATAGGGCGGTTGCTCAAAACTGGAATTCCCAGTTTATGTTCTACATATTGAAAGTAGTAAAACAGTTTGTGGTTTAGCTCAAAACCGTAATCAGTATTTGGATCATAAACGATTATAGTTTGAAAAAAAGAGCCTCTTCCCGAACTTCTTGCCAGAGAGTTCCAGGCTGTTACATATTGAAAATTCCAACCTTCGTAATATTGCTGTGAACGGTATCTTGCCGGTGAATTTTGTAACATATACCAAGTATCAAATCCCGGATCTAAAACAATCAGTTCATATTCGAGGGTATCTAACTCCATTGAAGCGATATCCTGTGAAATTTCATTACTGTTTGGTTCAATCATTACCACTCCTTTGGGACCATAGCAGTTTATCAAAAATGAAAAAGCAGAAATCAGAATAAGTAACTTTTTCATAATTCTCTTTTTTGTTTATTTAATACAACTTCCTCTATATTAAATAACAACTGAGAGCGACTTTTGTCCTTATTTATTCTTGTATTCTTCTGTTCTGAAAGAAGAACATAAGACCGAGGTAAGAACAATATAAGTCCAAAATAAGAGTAGTACAGATCACATCCGGCCGGATATAATCATCAACTAATTTTAGATTTTATCATAACTTGAAATAAGCAATCCTACAACTTCAGAATAATTCTCTGTCCCCGAGCTTACCCTGTTGCTCTTGAGGTATGCATTGTAAGCTCTGTCCTGAGCAGATGACAGAGTCGCATTTCTTGCAGCTAACCAATGTTTACGGTTGCGTTGCAGGTCTGCAATGATTTCGGGACGAATAGAGTTGATGATTGTTTCATATTGCTCGGGCAGATGAGTATAGATATCATTAAGTAAATAGCCTATAATAGATACATAAGCACTGTATCGTATTCTTTCGTCATCGCTGTTAATACATACCAGGAAAGCGTAAAGATTTGCCTCAGATTCACTGGCTATGCCAAACTGATGCGACATCTCATGCGCCAGCGTAAAAGGGTATGTGAAATTGAGACCATAGTTGTTTACATGGATCTCATTGAAGAATGGTCCAAAGTATCCGGAAACACCCATCTTGGAATAAAGTGGTTCAAATATCATCTTTTTAGGGACTCTTTTTCCATTTGGGTAGTTGATGGAGAGTGATTCACTAAGCTTGTTGTACGAGTTTTCCAGATCAAGTCTTACCCCCTCTTTCTCCAGTACATCAAATTCAACATATGAATTATTTGCATCAGCAATAAAACGATTTGTGAAATTCAGAAGATTTTCGGCATTGTACTGTGACTGTTGATTGTCGGTGCGACTATAATAATCCTTTCTGAAATATGATATTCCCCAGCCGAAATAGAACCATAGTACCAATACAACCGTTAATCGTAAAAGTAAGTATAGAAATTTTTTAAAGCTTGTTTGTCTGATAATCAGAAATAGGATCAGTTTAAGTAAATAGAGTAGAGCCACTACTATAAACAGATCATATACAGAAAATGGGATTAATCCTGAGACTGAGGAAAGAGCTGTGGATATAAAAGGGTAAACATTCTGAATGTACCATTCTGAAAGAGTGGGGGTGCGACTGAATAGTGCAATCACTAAAATGGCTGCTAATGTGATGATCAGCAGTCGTATCAATTTCTTTTTCTCTCTTCTGCTCTTAAGCCTCTGGCCTCTTTTGTCTGCTCTTTTTGCCATATTGCCGATTAAATAATAAATCTGTCTGTTAACTGTTAAGATCAAAATTAATCTGAATATTCATATTTTACTACACCATATTACATTTCTTTACATAAATCTTAACAGGATTATTCTTCCAATGATAAATTATATCAGCGATGATTGGGTAAAATCGTTCAGTAAATGTTATATTTGAATTATTGAAATTATTCTGTACACTATAAATAGAAACTGAATTAATTATGAAAACAATGAAATTTAAAACAAACATAAATTGTTCAAACTGTTTAGCTAAAGTAACCCCATTTCTCGATAAGAAGGTTGGAAAGGAGTTGTGGAGCGTAGATATTGATAATCCGGATAAGATATTGACTGTTGATTCAGATGATTTAACAACCGATGATATAGTGAAAACGGTTAAAAGAACAGGATTTGAAGCTGAAGCAATATAATCTGTAATATAATTCTGCAGTAAGTTGCAGAAATGCTTGCAGCAAGTAATGGCATAAGTTGACAAATGATTTATAAGATTCAAAAAAGTAAAAGATTTATGAACTCAAAAAGTGATAATGTGATCAAAATATTATACTTATCAGTAGCTGTTTTAGCCCTTCTTTTATCAGCTGCCGGCTGTGGATCCAAAGAGGGTAAGGAGAACTATCTAAAGTTCAAAAAGATTAGTGATACACATGAGTATTTTGCTTATAAAGCAGATAGCACATTGCTTATAAGTGGTCACAGAGGCACCAAAGAGGAAGGGTATCCTGAGAATAGTATAGAGGGCTTTCAACAAGCGCTGAGCAGAGTTCCCCTCTTTTTTGAAGTTGATCCGCGACTAACCAAAGATAGCGTTATTGTGCTGATGCATGATGAGACTATCGACAGAACAACAAATGCATCAGGTAAATTGTCTGACTACACATACGAGGAGCTATTATCAATCAGGCTCAAAGATCATGAAGGCAATATTACTGCTTCAATGATACCTAAACTGGAAGAAGTGTTCGAGTGGTGTAAAGGTAAGAGTGTAGTAAACCTTGACAGGAAAGATGTGCCGCATCAAATGATTGTGGATCTTATTCAGAAGCATAAAGCTGAGAAATATGTAATGCTTACAGTTCACACCGGCGCACAGGCAAGGTACTACCACGACAGGCTGCCTGGTATTATGCTTTCAGTAGCTGTCAGAAATGAAGCAGAGTATGAAGATATTGACATATCAGGTGTACCATGGGAAAATATGATTGCCTATGTTGGTCAGAGCATTAATGAATCAAACAGGCATATTGTAGAAAAACTGCATGCAAATGGTGTAAGATGCATGGTTTCTTTTGCTCCTACACACGACAGACTCAGAACAACGGAACAGAGAATGGCAGCTTATTTGAGAGAGGTGGAAAACTCGGTATATAAGCCGGATATTATTGAGTCTGACTATCCTGTTGAGGTTTGGAGCGTTTTTGGGGATCAATAGTTGGTCTGTTTAAGAAAAATAACTGTTTTAATATCTTAGAAAGATCAAAACAGTTAAAATCGAAATAATATTTGCATATTGAAATTTAATTCCATTTCTTTGCAACGATATAATAGCGAAATTATGAATTTACTTCTAAACGGATATTGGTGGCGTAACTTACAACTCAAAAAGTCGTAAGGAGAAGCAACTATGTCTTGAATTAAGTTTAAACAATATAATTTAAAGAGCCTGTCGCAATCCTGCGACGGGCTTTTTAAGTTTTAGGGGCATCACTATACATAAGCTAAAATATTATTTTGTCATTTTATAGAACAAAAAGATCAGGATCATTGTAAAAGGAGAGTATTCAGATTTTAAGCAGAAAGAAAAAAATAAAACAATATGAAACAGTATTCAGTAGATGAGAGAGGTTATTACGGTGAGTTTGGAGGAGCATTTATTCCCGAAATTCTTCATAAGTGTGTTACTGACCTTAAAAAAGCATATCTGCCAATAATGGAAAGCAGTAAATTTCAGCAAGATTTTAATAAGCTATTACAAGATTATGTGGGACGACCTTCTCCATTATACCTTTCACGACAACTGTCAGAACGGTTTGGTGCAAAGATATATCTTAAACGTGAGGACCTTAATCATACAGGTGCTCATAAGATTAACAATACAATTGGTCAGATTCTGATTGCCCGCGAAATGGGGAAAACGCGCATTATTGCTGAAACAGGTGCAGGACAGCATGGTGTTGCAACAGCAACAGTTTGTGCGCTGATGCAGATGCCTTGTACTGTTTATATGGGTGAGACAGATGTTAAGCGTCAGCAGGTAAATGTTAAGAAAATGGAGATGTTAGGTGCCACTGTTGTACCGGTAACCTCAGGTAATATGACACTTAAAGATGCCACAAATGAGGCCATAAGAGACTGGTGCAGTCACCCCTCAGACACACATTATATAATTGGGTCAACAATTGGTCCACACCCATACCCCGATATGGTAGCCCGTTTGCAATCTGTTATCAGCAAAGAGATAAAAGTTCAGCTTACCGAAAAAGAGGGCAGGGATTATCCGGACTATCTGGTTGCATGTGTTGGTGGAGGCAGTAATGCTGCAGGTACCATTTATGAATATCTTGACAATGACAATGTTAAGATAATTCTTGCAGAAGCAGGAGGAAAAGGTGTTGAGAGTGGTGAATCAGCTGCTACAATACATTTAGGTACAGCAGGTGTTTTACATGGATGCAGAACATTGTTAATGCAGACAGAAGATGGACAAATTACTGAGCCATACTCAATTTCAGCAGGACTGGATTATCCGGGAATCGGGCCAATTCATGCTAATCTTGCAAAACAGAAGCGTGCTGAGGTACTGGCTGTTAATGATGATGAGGCGCTTAAAGCAGCTTTTGAACTGACACGAAGAGAGGGAATAATCCCAGCTTTGGAATCGGCACATGCATTAGCTGCATTGGAGAAAGTGACATTTATGCCTGATGATATTGTAGTTCTAACTCTATCTGGCAGGGGGGACAAAGATCTTGAGACCTACTTCAAATATGAGGGGCATTATTAATAAAATCGGTAATTGATACTAAACAGATAATTACAATCATATGCAATACAGATATAAGACAAACAGCAAGAAAATCATGGGAGATCTTCACACACCGGTAAGCATTTACCTTAAAGTGAGAGATTCATTTCCCCAGTCGGCTCTTCTCGAAAGTTCCGATTTCCATGTCAATGAAAATAGTATCTCATATATAGCACTCAAGCCAATGGCACGGGTAGAGGTAAACAGAGGTGTCTGCACAATGAGGTTTCCCGATGAAACAGAAGAGAGCAGGAGTCTAACTGGAGATTTCACCGTATCAGATGCATTGAGTGGTTTTATCAAAAGGTTTGATGTGACAGGCAGTGAAAATGGTAATATCGGTCTGTTTGGCTATACCACTTTTAACTGTGTGAAATATACAGAAAACATCAATATTAAAGAGAGCAGAGAAGAGCGTAACGATGCTCCCGATATGTTGTACATAATTTATAAGTATATACTGGTTTTCAACCATTTTACAGATGAGATCACACTGATTGAGTTGCAGAGGGACAACGAACTTAGCAACCTTCATAAGATTGAGTCGCTTATCAATCAGCGTAACTTTGCCAATTACAATTTTTTTACTGAGGGAGAGGAGTTCAGTACCATTTCAGATGAAGAGTATAAGCAGTATGTAAGACTTGGTGTTGAGCATTGCAAAAAAGGAGATCTGTTTCAGATAGTGCTTTCAAGGAGATTTGTACAACCATTCTCTGGTGATGATTTTAAAGTTTATCGTGCACTGCGTACTATAAACCCTTCGCCATATCTTTTCTACTTTGATTTTGGGGGGTACAGGATATTTGGCTCTTCGCCTGAGACGCATTGCAAGATTGAAGGAAAGCGAATCAGCATAGATCCTATAGCCGGTACAACAAAGCGTACAGGCAATTATAACCAGGATATGGAAGGAGTTAAATTTCTGCTGAATGATCCTAAAGAAAATGCAGAGCATGTAATGCTGGTTGACCTTGCACGAAATGATTTGAGTCGCAATGCCCACAACGTTGAGGTTGAGTTTTTCAGAGAACCTCAGTTTTACTCTCATGTAATTCACCTTGTGTCGCGTGTGAGTGGTATACTTAATGATGATGCTGACCCGATTAAGGCATTCTTCGACACCTTCCCTGCAGGTACATTGTCAGGTGCACCAAAAGTACGTGCCATGCAGTTGATATCAGAAATAGAGTCACATAATCGCGGTGCTTATGGAGGCTGTATCGGATTTATAGGAATGAACGGCAGTCTGAATCAGGCAATAACCATTCGCACATTCGTCAGTCGTAACAACCAATTATGGTATCAGGCTGGAGCAGGTGTAGTATCACAGAGCGACGATGAATATGAGCTAAACGAAGTAAAGAGTAAGCTCGGAGCCCTTAAGCAAGCAATTGACAAAGCTTCGGAACTCTATAATTCATAACAGAAGATCTCAATAAATTAACATCAGATGATGAAAACAAAAAAAATACTTCTTTTCGATAATTACGATTCATTCACCTATAATTTAGTTCATGCAATAAAATCGCTTGGATATAGTGAAGTGGATGTTAAGCGCAATAATAAAATAGAATTAGCAGATGTAAATCAGTATGATAAGATTATACTTTCACCGGGACCTGGCGTTCCGGAGGAGGCCGGTATTATGCTTGATCTGATTAAAGAGTATGCCGAAACCAAAAGTATTTTGGGCGTATGCCTTGGTCACCAAGCCATAGGTCAGGTGTTTGGCGCTGGTTTGACCAACATACCAAATGTATTCCATGGAGTGCAGACGCCAATAAAGATTGTAGGCAACGACTACATTTTTAACGGATTGCCGGAAGAGATAGCTGCAGGCCGATACCACTCCTGGATAGTATCAAAAGAGAACTTCCCGGCCGATCTTGTAATAACGGCAGTGGATAACAGTGGTGATATTATGGCTCTCAAGCACAGAACTCTTGATCTTCACGGTGTGCAGTTTCATCCCGAATCTATACTTACACCAGATGGGATAAAGATTATTAATAATTTCTTAGAATGAGGACAGCTAAATATGAAGGATATACTTTATAAATTATTCGACTACAATTATCTTACCCGTGATGAGGCTAAGCAGGTATTAATTGATATAGTTAAGGGTGGTGTACCTGAAACTCAGATTGCTTCACTAATAACCTCATTTTTGATGAGGAGTATATCTGTTGATGAAATACTTGGATTCAGAGATGCTCTTCTTGAAATGCGAGTGATGGTAGACTTATCCGACTACTCACCACTGGATATTGTAGGAACAGGAGGGGATGGAAAAAATACATTCAATATATCAACAACTGCATGTTTCGTTGTTGCAGGTGCCGGTTATAATGTTGTCAAGCATGGTAATTACGGAGCCACCTCAATTAGTGGTGCCAGTAATGTTATTGAGCAACAGGGAGTGAAATTCCATGCAGATAATGATCTTTTCAGAAAGAGCCTGGATAAATGTAATATTGCATACCTACACGCACCGCTTTTTAGTCCGGCACTTAAAGCCGTTGCACCAGTGCGAAAGAGTCTTGGGGTGCGAAACTTCTTTAATGTGCTGGGACCGCTTGTGAATCCTGTTCAGCCGGAATTTCAGATGCTTGGGGTGTATGACCTTGCAATGTTAAGATTATACAGCTATATCTATCAGGAGGAAAACAAGAAATTCACTATAGTGCACAGTATGGATGGATATGATGAGATATCGCTGACCAGTCAGTTTAAAGTTGTTTCCAACCGAGGAGAACAGCTGTTTATGCCAGATGATCTTGGATTTAAGAGATTGAATCAGGAGGATCTTTATGGTGGTGATACCCCAGAAGATGCTTCAAAGATTTTCCGGGATGTACTTAGTGCCAGTGCTACTGAAGCTCAGACTAATGCGGTTTTGGTTAACGCAGCTTTTGGAATTCAGACTGTTGATCAGACCAAAACCATTGAGGAGTGTATAGAGATTGCTCGTGATTCACTTTATGGGAAGAAGGCTCTTAAAGTTCTTGAGAAATTTATTGAGATTAACAGTTGAATAATTCGGAGTTGATTATGAGAGATATATTAAGCGAAATAGTTGATAATAAAAGAATTGAAGTTGCAAAGCAAAAAGATCTGGTCTCTTTAAGAGATATAGAGAGACAACTTATGCAGGCAGATGAAATTCCATTCTACTCTTTGAAAGAGTCACTTGAAAGTTCTGAAACCGGTATCATATCAGAATTTAAGCGACGCTCACCCAGCAAGGGATGGTTACATGAAGATGCAGACGTCAATATTATTACAAAGGAGTATGAGTCATCAGGAGCAGCTGCACTATCTGTACTTACAGACGAGAAATATTTTGGGGGTACGCTAGCTGATTTGATGAGTGCAGCAAAAAACGTTCATATTCCAGTAATGAGGAAAGAGTTTATTATTGATGAGTATCAGATATATGAGGCTAAGCTGGCAGGAGCAAGTGCAATTTTATTAATTGCAGCTGCAATAACTAAGGAGGAGTCAAAACGATTTACAGCGCTTGCCGGGCAGTTGCAGCTGGATGTGCTGTTGGAATTACATGATGAAAAGGAGACAGATTATGTCACCCCTTTAAACAATCTGATAGGAGTTAATAACAGAAACCTGGGAAGTTTCGTGACCGATTTGGAGAAGTCGTTCCGAATGTCTGATCTGCTTCCAAAAAATGCATTATGGATCTCAGAAAGTGGCATTTCTGATGCAGGGATTGTTAAAGAACTAAGAGACGCAGGTTACAAAGGATTTCTGATTGGTGAATATTTTATGAAGTCAGGAACACCAGGAAAAAGTCTGAACGAATTTATTCAACAGATTAAAAAGAAATAGTGTTTAATATATAGTTCGGATATTAATATTATAAACTATAGTAAACTAATTTGATATGATTATAAAAGTTTGCGGAATGCGTGATGAAGAGAATATCCGGCAGTTGGAACAACTGGATATCGATTGGATTGGATTCATATTCTATCCTGATTCACCACGATTTGCAGGAAAGAGAGTGAAATATCTTCCTGCTAAAATAAAAAAAATAGGGGTGTTCGTAGATCAGAACCCACAGGTCATACGTGAACGTGCTGCAGATAATCAACTGTATGCTATTCAGCTTCATGGCAGTGAACCGCCATGGTATTGCATCAATCTGCGTTTAGAGGGGTATAAGTTAATTAAGTCTTTTGGGATAGATAAAGATGGCCACTTGCCAAATGCACAATTAAATGCATATGAGGGTAAATGTGACTATTATCTCTTTGATACAAAAACAGAACTTCATGGTGGGTCAGGTGAGAAATTCAACTGGAGTAGTCTGGAGAATTATAAAGGCGAAACCCCTTTTATTTTGAGTGGAGGTATCTCACCTGAAGATGCAGATGCCATAAAATCAATACAGCATCCAAAGTTTGCAGGGATAGATATAAATAGTCGTTTTGAACACCAACCGGGAATAAAAAATATTGAAGCAATAAAAAACTTTATTGATAAATTAAGATGAGCCTGAAAATTTAGCAGGTTGATAGAGAAGATAGAATTGAAAATAAAATAGTAAGCAGATAAATTATATGAACAGAATCGATAAGCTATTCAGGGAAAAGAGAAAAAATATATTGTCAGTATATTTTACTGCAGGCTATCCTGAACTGGATGATACAGTCAAAGTAATTAAATCACTTGAAAAATTTGGAGTTGATTTACTTGAAATTGGAGTCCCTTTCAGTGATCCGATGGCAGATGGACCAGTTATACAATCATCAGGATCACAAGCGTTAAAGAATGGTATGAGCTTGAGTGTGCTGTTTAATCAATTATCTACAGTCAGGGAATCGGTATCTATTCCACTCGTATTGATGAGTTACCTCAATCCAATTGTTCAGTTTGGGTTTGAGAACTATTGTAAACAGGCTGCAAACTGCGGAATTGATGGTCTGATAATTCCGGATCTGCCATATGTCGAGTATATGGAATCCTATAAATCGGTGGCTGAAGAGTATGGACTGCATGTTATTATGCTAATCACACCTGAAACATCGGAAGAGAGGATAAGGTTAATAGATCAGAATACATCCGGATTTATCTATATGGTTTCATCAGCATCAGTAACCGGAGCCAGGAATAGTTTTAGTGATGAAAATCTTGCTTACTTCAGGAGAGTGAATAAGATGCAGCTTAAGAATCCAAGACTGATTGGTTTTGGAATATCGAATAAAGAGACTTTTGAATCTGCTTGTCACGAATCTTCAGGCGCTATCATAGGCAGTAAGTTTATCTCACTTCTTGGTAGTGAGAAATCAATTGATGACGCAGCTAAACAACTGATAAAAACTTTAGAACCTAAGTGACATTGCACTCTATTTGTTATAGAATCCGATTAACGAACTACATCTCCTATGTCAATCCAATCGCATGTTGGCGAAATTGCATCACTTCTGACAGCTGTATGCTGGACCTTTAGTGCCATTTACTTTGAGAAAGCAGGCAGAAGGGTAGGGTCTTTATCTGTAAATATTATCAGGATTTTTCTTGGAGTTATATTTTTAGGTATTACAACTCTGTTTACCCGCGGAATGTTCTTCCCAATTGATGCTACTCCCTATAATTGGTTTTGGCTGGGGCTTTCAGGCATAGTAGGCTTCTTTCTTGGCGATCTCTTTCTGTTTAAATCTTACACAATAATCGGTTCACGTACTTCACAGCTTGTAATGAGTCTTGCTCCAATGATTACAGCTGTTATAGGATGGTTTTTTCTTAGTGAATATCTTACTCCCAAGAGTATAGCAGGAATAGTGGTAAGTGTAACAGGTATAATGATTGCAGTTGCAGGTAAAAAGCTAAGACTGGATGTACCAGTTAAAGGTTTTTTGTACGCAATTGGCGGTGCATTGGGGCAGGCTGTAGGTCTTATTCTGAGTAAAAAAGGGATGGGAGATTATGATGCAATTGCTGCTACTCAGATTCGTGCAATATTTGGTTTTGCCGCATTTGCCCTGCTTGTTACATTCATGAGAAGATGGAGAAAGGTGATCCTTGCTACTGGTGAAAGAAAAAGTATGAATGCGATCACAATTGGAGCAATGTTTGGACCTTTCATCGGTGTATCTCTGTCACTTTTTGCTGTTAAACATACTGAAACAGGTATTGCATCAGCACTTATGGCTCTGACTCCAATTTTCATCATAATACCATCAGCTATTATGTTTAAAGAAAAGATCACTGCCCGTCAGGTTACCGGAGCAGTGATCAGTATAATTGGAGCATCAATATTCTTTCTTTAAATCAGAAACTATTGTACTTTAATAGTCCTCCTCTCTTTACTGCTTTGGAAAGCCAGTTCAATAATTTTCATAACGTTGCGAGCCTCTTCTGCTTTTACAGCAATCTCGGCATTTCCATTTATAGCATCTCTTAAATTGATGAAGTAATCTTTATAATCACCCTGTTCACTTTCAAGCTTGCCCTGTATCTTAACGCCATTATATTCAGTGTTTATAGTACCCCAGATCTCTTCAGGCTCCTTTCCCCAGTCCTTACCAACTGGCTTAGATCCGCCATCTAATGTAGCTTCTTGAACATCCAGACCATATTTTACAAACGTTCCGTTTGTGCCATGAAGTAAGTAAGTAGGACCAGGTATTTTGCAAATCATTCCCGACTTTAAAGTAGCTGTCAGTCCGGGATAGTGAAGACGCACATCAAAATGATCATCAGCCTTAGCCCACTCTCTTTGACTGTCAATAAAAGCTGTAACAGCTTCAGGCATTCCAAAGAACCACAATGCCTGATCTATCAGATGAGAGCCCAGATCGTAGAATATACCAGAACCTGGGAGAGGCTCTTCACGCCAGGCGCCCCCTGGTCTTGGGTTAACACGAAATCTGTCGAAATGGGATTCATATTCCACTATTTCACCAAGGAGACCACTTTGAAGTAGTTTCTTCACAGTTTTTGTGTCACTTGTAAATCGGCGGTTGTGGTAAACAGTAAGAATTTTATTTTGCTTGTTTGCAATTTCGATGAGTTCGTCCGCTTCTGCAACATTCACTGTGAATGGTTTCTCCACAACTACATGCTTACCTGCAAGCAGAGCCTCTTTAGACCATCGGAAATGGTCGGTATTTGGTGAAGTAACAATTACCAGATCAATATCAGGATCATTGATTATGCTATCTGGTTCGGGTACAATCTCTGTATCAGGATACCGTTCTTTAGCAGTTTTCTGTCTTACCGGGTTGGAAGTACTTATCTTCGAGAGTTCAAAGCCCTCTACTACATCTATAAACGGAGCGTGGAATACGCGGCCGGAAAGACCATATCCAATAATACCTGTGCGAATGTTAGTTGTTGACATAGATTAATTTTTGGTGTTTTTGTGATGATAATACTCAAAGATAAGAATTTTTTCACAATCTTCTATTTTAACAAAAACTTCATCAATTTTTCAGTAGCCAGGGCACGGTGACTAATGCTGTTTTTAATGTCATCACCAAGCTCTGCAAAAGTCTGACTATAACCTTCGGGCTGAAAAATAGGATCGTAACCAAAACCTGCATTGCCTTTTTCTTCACGAGTGATCTCCCCGTTAATGATACCTTCGAAATAGTGCTCTTCGTTGTTCAATATAAGTGCTATTACTGTTCTGAATCTTGCTTTCCTATTTTCAATATTATTTAAAACAGTGAGCAGTTTATTCATATTATCTGCCGGTCGGCAAGCCTCACCTGCATAACGTGAAGAGTATACACCAGGCATTCCATCAAGAGCCTCAACCTCCAGGCCTGTATCATCTGCAAAGCAGTCATATCCGTAATGATCTTTTACATACTTTGCTTTAATAAGAGCATTAGCCTCTAAAGTTGTACCAGTCTCCTCTATTTCCTCATGACAGTTAATATCGGAGAGGCTTAGTATCTTCAGTTTAGTATCTGCAATTTTCCGTACCTCATCTAATTTGTGTTTATTATTTGTTGCGAAAACAATCTCTTTCATTAATCTATTCTATTGAAATTATATTTTTTATCTACGATCTCTCTTTTGAGCTTTTAGTTTGAGTTCTCTCTCTCTTTCCCTTTGTTTGATTTCCAATTCTCTTTTCCTCTCCCTCTCCTTAAGCTCCTTCTCGCGACTTTTTAATCTCTCATTTCTTATTTGCTCCCTTTTCTTGATTTGTTCGGCTCTGTCAACAGTTATGGTGCTCTTATTTGCCCTTTTCATCATTTCGGATGCTTTCTGTTCAAGCAGAAGCTTTAGATTAACCTGCCTTTCATCTGATATCTCTATCTTATCAATTACAGGTTTTGCAACATAATCAGTTTCCAAAGATAGTGAATCTTCAATATAAATATTAGCCACATCAGATTCTGTTTGTAATGAGCTTTCTTCTTGAAGTGATATTTTAACGGGGGAAAAATCTTCGGGTAGATAATTAAAATTTGCGGTATAGAATTGATAATAACTCTCTAAAGTGCTGCTTTGAAGAATATTGAGATTAGACTTCGAAATTATAACAGGAGTAATTGTTTCAGGTAAAGATGACCTGTAGACAGTATCTGATTTCAACATATGCAGATATCTTGAAACATCATCATAAGAGCTGAATGGTTCAATCTTTAACGCTTCTCTCCTCTCTATAATTGTGGTTGATAAATTGAATGTGCGAAATTTAAAATTTGAGAAATTGAAATTTGCGGTTACAAATAGCAGATCTTTTATTTGATCTGACTGTTCAGATGGCAATAGAATTAATGCATGAGGTGACGATTCATAAATTGTAAAATCTCTTTCAATCTTCCTGATTGAATATGCATTCAGTAATGGTTTTGAAATATTTCTTTTTAGATTAGCCTCCCAATATAACTGAAAAGAATCTTTATATTCGGTTTGATCGCTATTTTCAGCAACATTTAATTCTGTAACTGCAACACTCCTTATATTCTCGTTTAACTGGCTATTCCGCAGTAATAGAGCCAGTGAGTCTGCCTGGTTTTTTCCGGAAGAGATGGCATCAATGTAAGCAGATGCATTAAGGTAAAGCTCTTTTGAAGTATTGATCCTCTTTAAATCTTTAAATGAGTCAACTGCTTTTTCGTAATCTCCTATTAGTGTATAAACCTGTCCCAAAAGGAATTGTAACCCCTTTCTCTTTAGCCGATTTTTCTCCTTCTCAATTAACTGTCTGATATAAGGAATAGCTTCATGATACTGCCCTGTTTTTAATAGATAGTGAGCTACTGACTCAGTGAACAGTATATTCAGATCATTTGACAAAGTACGTGTTTGCAGAATGTATATCAAATTCTGTGCATCATAAAACCTGCTCATCTCGCTGTAAGATCTTAACATCCAGATGTGTGCTTCAGATGTTAGATCTGTATCATTAGGAAAAATCCTGATAATTTCAGCAAAAACAGATAAAGCTTCATCATAATCACCATTTTGAAAATGCGCCTTACCCAAAAGAAGCCAAACATTACTGATAAATGGATTAAACTCCTCCTGTTTCAGCCATTTTCTGTAATCCTCCGAATATGCTTTAGTAGGATTTCGTCTTGGTTTTGAAGTTATTGAATAGTCGCTGATAGCCCTTTCTGCTTTATTAATAACAATGTCGAATGGTCCTCCCTTACCAGTTTTCTTTATATTGTAGCCTGCACTATAGACAATTGGGAGTATATTATTTCTGTCGTCCATAAATATTGCAAGTTGCTCATTCAATATGTTATCATATGACTCCTGAGCATTATGGAAAATGTTGTAACGTGTTCGCAGTTCTTTATAAGCACGCGAATATGGGGTGTTTCTCCCGGTAGAACAACTTATTCCGAGAATAACACACAATAACAAAGAGATATTTAATGCCTGTTTCTTCAATTATGCGTACTAATCCATTACTATAGTACAAACTATAAAAATGGCTTTTTATTGTTTGATGCTTTCAGTAATAGCACGGTTACTTGTACGCAACATTAAATTTTTTACACCTTTGAATAAAAAGTACATCAGAATGAGTACAAAAATAATAAAGGCTCCTGATGGAACATTCAGGTAATAAGAGAGGAATAGTCCCAATACACAACCGATGAAACTAAACAATACTGAAAGAGATATTATTTTATGATAGTTTACAGTTAACAGGTTTGCTGTCATTTGTGGAACCGTAATAAGAGACATTAGTAGTACTATACCAACAAGTCTTATACTTAAAACGATTGTAACAGCTATAAAGAGCATCATCGTATATTCAATGAACTGAGTAGGTATACGTCTTGTTCGTGCAAATTCAGTGTCAAATGAGACTGAAATAATTTCATGGTAGAAAAGCACAAAAAACATTACCAGTACAATTGATAATACTATTAGTGCGATAATGTCTGAAACAGTTATAGTAAGTATATTACCAAACAGGTACTCAGATAAATTGGGAGCATAACCAGGTGTTAGAAATGTTAGAACAATACCGATAGCCATTCCAAGTGACCAGAAAACAGCTATGGCAGAATCCTCTCTGACTCCCTGCTTTCTTGAAAGCCATTGAATACCGAATGCAGAAAAGATAGAAAAGATCATTGCAGAAATGATAGGAGGAAGGGAAAAATAGAAGCCAATACCCAATCCACCAAAGGAGGCATGAGTAATACCTCCGCTAATGAATACCAATCGTCTTGAAACTACATACGTGCCAATTATTCCACAGGCTATGCTAGCAAACAGACTACCGATTATAGCATTCCTGAAAAAAGCATAATTAAAAAGTTCAAGTATATTCATTATAAATTAAAAGATCAGGCGTGCATTTTTTGCATTCTCAATTCATTTACAAACATGAGAACCTCGTCTTTCATTTGATCTGGTACAGAAATAGATCTCATTTGCAAACTTCTTACCCATCTTGGTTTCTCTTCATCGAGGATAGTATAAAAGATTTCTCTGAACTCTTCAACTTCATCCTCACTAAATGCTGAGGAGTCGCGACATGAATATTTATCAAGCTCCTCATCATCGAAGTATTCAGGCTCTTCTGCAAATGCTGCAATAAGACTGTCTTTTTCACAAACTTCGTGAGCACCGCAGCATCCACTCTGACTCAGGTCGATAGAAGGCGGAGCCATTTCACGTTCGGTTGTATTACCTCTTTTACGTTGTATATAATTATTTATCGTAAGTGCTACAATAAAAAAAAGAACAATAGCTAAAAATAAAAAGATAGGTTGCATAATTTATTTCCTTTCTTCGATTACAAATCCCGCATGTTTTAAATCTTTCCAGAAATTAGGATATGACTTATAAACAACATCCGGGTCGTTTATTAATATAGATTGTTTAACGATTGATCCCGGCGCAAGTGACATTGCCATACGATGATCGTCGTACGTATCAATTGCCGGCTCTTTCTCGGGTATACAGCGTTCACCATCCCACTCTAGCATGCCAATCTCATTTTCAGTGAGTATATACCCCAGTTTTTTAAGTTCATTTATCAATGCCTGTACCCGATCTGTTTCTTTGATCTTTAAACTTTGTATACCAGAAAAAATAAAGGGTACTTTTTTAAAACAACAAGTTGCAGCAAAAGTTTGTGCAAGATCGGGTTCGTTTATAAAGTTATGGAAGAATTTTTTAGTTTTTTTGTTATTGCTGCGAATAATTATTCCATCAACAACAAACTCTGTAGATACCCCAAGATCAACAAAAAGATTTACCACATTGGAGTCTCCCTGCATACTATCCTTTGTTAATCCCAGTAGTTTAATTTCTGATCCGGGTAGCAGAGATGCTATTTCGTACCAGTATGAAGCTGCAGTCCAATCAGCTTCTACTGTCATATCAACAGCTTTGTAGTTTTGAGGCTTAACGGTAATATCATTTCCCTCCCATTTGACATGAACACCACACTTGGCCATCATTCCAATAGTAAGGTCGATATATGGCTTGGAGACAATCTCTTTCTCAATGTGCATGATCAGCCCATTTTTCATTGTTGGGGCAACCATCAATAGAGCAGAAATAAACTGTGAACTGATATTCCCTGATAAATATACCTCTCCTCCATTTAGTTTTTTACCTCTTATTTTGAGTGGAGGGAACCCCTCTTTTTCAAGATATTCTATGTCAGCACCTAATGCAGTAAGAGTTTCAACTAAAGGATGAATTGGGCGCTGATGCATCCTCTCTGTCCCTTTTATTATCCATTCACCTTCCATTCCGGCAAGAAAAGCTGTAAGAAAACGCATAGCAGTTCCTGCTGCTTTAATATCGAAAAGGTTTGAATCGGAGTTGAAAGCATCTATCAGAACCTTAGTGTCTTCACAATCAGATAGATTCTTAATTGGTGCAGTACTCAGACACAGAGCATTGAGAATCATAGCTCTGTTGCTTATACTTTTTGAAGCCGGAAGCTGGATTGTTGTTTTTACTGTTTCCGGGGGATATATTTTATATTGAGATAACATTATAACAACTGGATTTTAATGCAAAAATAGCATTTTAAAACATAAGAATTACAGATAGTGTATACTTTTAAATTGTTTTAGTGATTAACCTGTTAATCCATATACGAATATTGATAATATTGCAATTGGAGCAATAAAACGTAGTAGGAAGATATAGAATTTTATAAATCCAACGCCGAATCTCAGTTCCCCCTCATTGGTTATCTGTGCTGTAACCAACTGCTGTTTCAGATACCATCCCACGAATATACTTATAAATAGTCCACCAATAGGAAGCATATACTTAGCTGATGCCATATCCAATATATTAAAGAAAACAGAAGAATATGATGAGATTATCCCAAGAATTATTACACCCAATGTAACAAAGATTGTACTTTTTCTTCGCGATATTTTATACTCTTCGAACAGATATACTGTAACAACTTCCATTAATGATATAGTGGAAGTTAAAGCTGCAAGTGCCAGCAGGCAGAAAAACAGTGCAGACCATGCCATTGAGGCAGGCATCTGATTAAGTAGCTCAGGAATTGTAATGAATAGGAGACCAGGACCACCTGTTACCAGTTCATCCACAATAGTGTCGGGGCTTGATGTAAGCGCAAATGCAGCAGGGAAAATAATTACTCCGGATAATACAGCTACCAGTGTGTCTAAAATTGAGACCTGAACTGCTGTTTTTGTTAGATTGATGCTCTTATTAAAATATGAACCGTAGGTAATGAGGCAGCCCATTCCAATTGATAATGAAAAGAAAGCCTGTCCCATAGCATCAAGAAAAACAGTCTGCTTAACATGCTCCATATTTGGTTTAAACAAGAAATTTAATCCTTGTATAGCACCTTCAAGCGTTATTGATCTGATAGCAAGAATTATTAATAGCAGGAACAGAATCGGCATAAAGATTTTGGCTGATTTTTCAATGCCTTTTCTTACACCTGAGAGTATGAAGAAAGATGTAAGAAATGAAAATACAATCATCCATACTGATTGCTTCAAAGGGTCGTTCAGAATATTAGTAAAGTGTATGCTGAAATCATTGACAGTGTGTAGATTGCCAGTAATTGACTGGAGGAAATATATCAGAGTCCAGCCTGCAACTACCATATAGAAACCCATTATGATAAATCCGGTAAGTACACCAAGCCGACCAATCCACTTCCATTGAGTTCCGGGAGCAAGGATATGAAATGCACCCGCAGTATTAGCACGAGCAGATCTACCTATAATAAACTCGCTCATCATTACCGGAATACCAAAAAAGAGAATACAAGCGATATATACAAAAATAAATATAGCGCCACCACCGTCGGCGGTCTGACTTGGAAATCTCCAAATATTACCAAGCCCTACTGCTGAACCGGCAGCAGCAGCAACAACACCTATCTTAGAAGTAAAAGTAACTCTTTTTATATTCTCCATTCAGCACCTGTTTTGGTGTCCTTTATTTCTATTCCAGCAGCTTTAAGCTCATCACGTATTTTGTCTGAAGTAGCCCAGTCTTTATTCTCACGTGCTGTCCTTCTTATATCCAGAATAAGGTTCATTAACCCCTCGATTACGTTGCTCCCGGTCATACTTTTAGTTTCATCTGTTAGCCCTAGAATATCAAACACAAAAGTGTGCATAACCTCTTTCAACTTAATGAGATCTTCTGAACTAATGGTCTCACTTTTATCGTTGCATGAGTTAATAATGCGCACGGCGTCAAATAGTTGAGCTATAAGAACGGGACTGCTGAAATCGTCATTCATTGCTGCATAGCAGTTCTTTTCAAGTGAGGCGATATCAACAGTGGATACATCAGATGGTATAATTTTTTCTAGTGTAGCTATACTGCCCATAAGTCTTTTATACCCCTTTTCAGCAGCCTGAAGAGCCTCATTTGAGAAATCAAGAGTATTTCTATAGTGAGATTGCAGCATAAAAAAGCGTACTGTCATAGGAGAGTAGCCTCTTTCAAGCAATGGGTGATCACCTGTAAAAAGTTCTTTAGGTAAAAAGCCGTTACCTGCCGACTTCGACATTCTGACACCATTAACGGTGAGCATGTTGGTGTGCATCCAATACTTAACAGGCTCACTATGATGACATGCTTTAGACTGTGCAATCTCATTCGTGTGGTGTGTTGCCTGCAAATCCATTCCTCCTCCGTGAATATCAAATGAGGTGCCAAGATATTTAGTGCTCATTGCAGAACATTCAATGTGCCAGCCGGGGAATCCCACACCCCATGGTGATGGCCATTTCATTAATGTTTCAGGTTTTGCCGAAATCCATAAAGCGAAATCAAGTCTTCCACGCTTCTCATCTTGCCCGCTTAGTTCGCGTGTGCCTTCCAGCAAATCCTCAAGTTTTCTGTTTGTGAGTATACCGTAATCATACTCCTTGCTGTATTTTTCAACATCAAAGTAAACTGATCCATTTACCTCATAAGCATATCCGGCATCCAGTATCACTTTGATCATCTCTATCTGTTCAATTATATGACCTGTAGCAGTGGGTTCTATACTTGGAGGCAAGGTGTTAAAAAGTGATAGCACTTCACGAAAGCCCAGAGTATATTTTTGAACGATCTCCATAGGCTCTAACTTTTCAAGTTTGGCTCTTTTTGCAAACTTGTCATCCCCTTCATCTCTATCACCCTCAAGGTGTCCGGCATCTGTGATGTTACGAACATAACGAACTTTATAACCTAAGTGCAGGAGATATCTGTAAATCAGGTCAAATGAAATAAATGTGCGGCAATTGCCTAAATGTATATCACTATAGACAGTAGGACCACACACGTACATTCCAACGAATGGGGAGTGTAGAGGTTCAAACGGCTCCTTTTCTCTGCTTAATGTATTATAAACAAGTAGGTCTCTGCTTTTTAATCCAACCATGTTAATTTGATATTTTATGAAAGGCAAAAATACAAATATAAGTGGTATCTTCTTCAGATTTAATAAAAAAAGAAAAAAATAGACATAACTCATGTAGTTTATGCAGAATTTTAATACTTTTGCGATCTTATTTTAATTAACTTTTATTTAAACTAATTTTATGTCGCGTAAAATCTTACTAACATTAGCCCTGTTTTGTTTGCTAGTATCTGCAAAAGGGCAGAACCTCCAGTTACATTTTGATCCACGTAGTTCACTTTATGGTGATGACGTTTCCGGCATTAATTATCTAACTGCTACGTTTGAATTTTTCAAACCGGATCAGTGGGGAAATACTTTTATGTTTGTGGACTTCGATTTCAGTTTTGACAAACGTAATCCGGGACTTATCTATGGTGAAATTGCGAGAGAGTTTAAAATCGGTGATTTCCCTCTTCTTCCGCACATTGAATACAATGGAGGTTTGGGTTTAGTAAGAGGAGAAGACTTCGGATTCTCAATCCCAAGTTCATATCTTGCAGGTTTTGGATATCCTTTTCAGTTAGGAAACTTTTTTATGAGCACATATCTGGCTTATAAATTAAATGCATTTGAACAGGTTAGTAATGATGCACAGTGGACAGTTACATGGAACGCTTCATTAGCAAATAATAAGATATCTTTAGGAGGTTTCATGGATTTATGGACTGAGGATAAATCTTTTACAGAGGGTACTGAAGCAAATGGTAAGAAGCTTATTCTGCTTAGTGAACCTCAAATATGGTTTAATATTACACCAAACTTCTCATTAGGTAGTGAAGTAGAATTAAGCTATAACTTTGTGAACAAGTTTGCTGAAAGTAAATTCTATGCTATTCCTACACTGGCAACAAAATGGATTTTTTAATAATTAATTAGAGATTGATTATGCTTGAAAAGATATTTAAATTAAAGCAAAACAACACAACAGTACGCACTGAGTTGGTAGCGGGAGTTATTACCTTTCTGACCATGTCGTATATATTAGTTGTGAATCCAAATATTTTGAGTGCTGCAGGAATGGACAAGTCAGCTCTGTTTACTGCAACTGCCCTTGCAAGTGTTTTAGGTACATTGTTTATGGCATTTATTCCTAATCTGCCTATAGCACAGGCACCCGGAATGGGGCTTAACTCATTCTTTGCATTCTCTGTTGTACTGGGACTAGGATATTCATGGCAAATGGCTTTAACCGCCGTATTCATTGAAGGTATCATCTTTATATTACTTACTTTTTTCAATGTTCGTGAATTGATTGTAAAGAGTATTCCAAGTACAATAAAATATGCAATTCCTGTAGGGATTGGACTTTTCATCACTTTGTTGGGGTTACAGAATGCAGGACTTATCGTAAAAGATGATAATACTATGTTAACTCTGGGATCAATGTCTGATCCCCATGTTTGGGTTGCATCTTTAGGTCTTATCCTGACTGCTGTTTTATATTTTAAGAATGTACACGGATCTTTCCTGATAGGTATTGTTGCAGCAACTATTTTTGGTTTGATATTAGGTCTTGTTCAGATGCCAACCGGCGGTCTTGTTTCATTGCCACCTGATATATCGCCTGTTTTTGTGAAATTTGAATGGAGCAACATTTTTACACTGGATATGTTAATTATAGTTTTCACTTTCTTGTTTGTAAACCTTTTTGATACAATAGGAACACTGCTTGGTGTTGCATCAAAAATTGGTATAACAGATAAGGATGGAAGCTTCCCTCAAATAAAGAAAGCACTTTTCGCCGATGCATTAGGTACAACATTTGGTGCTGTATTAGGTACAAGTACTGTGACATCATATGTAGAGAGTGCTTCTGGTGTTGCAGCCGGTGGTAAAACAGGTTTGACATCACTTTCAACAGCAATGATGTTTGTACTTGCGCTGTTCCTTGCTCCATTGTTTTTAATGGTACCTGCTTCAGCAACTGCTCCTGCACTTATTTTGGTAGGGCTGTTTATGATTACTTCAGTTGTAAAAATTAACTTCAGCGATATGACAGAAGCATTGCCCGCTTTCCTCACTATAGTTATGATGCCATTTGCATTCAGCATAGCACAGGGTATTGTTTTTGGTATGTTGTCTTTTGTATTCCTGAAAGCGTTAAGTGGAAAGTGGAAACATATTTCTATTACAATGTGGGTAATATTTGTGCTATTTGTAATAAAACTTGTATTGGATGGAATGCAGGTTCTATAGTATAGAATAATATGTAATGTTAAAGTCACAATTTTGGTGTACTGTAAAAACCAGGCAGATATTTATATTATTAATATTTGCTTGGTTTTTAATTAATATCATCCAGTCTCTTTTTACTGAAATTGGGAATGATGAGGCCTATTATTGGGTCTATTCTCAGTATCCGGATTGGGGATATTTTGATCACCCTCCAATGATAGCTTTAGTAATCAAAATTGGGACTTTACTTGCCGGAAATACTTTAATTGGAGTACGTCTGGTAGTAATGATACTACAGCTGGTTTATCTTTTTGTACTCTACAAGTTATCCGAGTTAAAAGAAACAAGAGAGAATGTAATTCTCTTTTTCTTAGTCTCATTTTCAGTTGTAATGCTTCAGGCTTACGGATTCGTAGCAACGCCGGATTCAGTGCTGCTTTTTTTCGCTGTTTTATTCCTGTGGAGCTACAGGTATTATTTAAGGAGTGACTATTCCTTAAAAGGAGCTTTACTGATGGCTCTGTTTATGGCAGGCTTAATGTATAGTAAATATCATGGAGCACTTGTAATACTTTTTGTTTTTCTGTCAAACCTTAAACTGTTTAAAAAGAGCACTTTCTATTATTCTGTACTTTCTGTAATAGTTCTCTACATTCCACATATACTGTGGCAGGTAAATCACGATTTTCCATCAATAAAATACCATCTTATAGATCGGTCAGTTGGATTTAAATGGAATAACATTATCGATTATATCCTTAATCAGTTGCCAGTATTTAATCCTTTTACACTAATAGCAGGAATTTATGTTCTGTTTATCAATAAAAAAGGAGATCTATTCAATAGAGCATTAAAATTTTTAATGGCTGGGTTTTTAATATTCTTCGCATTATGGACATTTAAGAGTCGTGTCGAACCCCACTGGACAATAGCTGCTTCCATTCCAATGGTAATTCTGATTTTAAGAGAAGCTGTTGAAAACCAGAATTTAAAACGTTATCTTTACAGAGTTGTTGCGCCATCTTTAATTTTGGTATTTGCTGCTCGACTTTTTCTCATGATAGATATTCTGCCAATAAAAACAGAGTGGCATGGAGATAAAAAGAGGGTTGAGGATCTTTATGCTTTTGCAGGTGAACGCCCTGTTGTGTTTACATCCGGTTTTCAGATGCCTTCAAAGTACAGATTCTATACAGGCGGTGAAGCACACGCAATGGGAGCATTAAATTATCGGAATACGCAATATGATATCTGGAGGTTTGACGAGAGTTATGTTGATCATCAAGTTGTAATAGATTTCAGGAATGATACAACAGGAGTTGTACCAACTATCAGTGGAGAGTCTGTTTTTAATTTGAAAGAGGTGCTGCATTATCAACCTTATAAAAGGCTTGAGGTAATTCCTGATATCAACAATACTCCACTGTCAACCAAGAGTGTTAACGAGATGGGTGTGAAAATTGTGAATCCTTACAATAATACATACAATATTAATCATCCATCAATGCCATTACAAATTTATCTTGTATTCATAACAGAAAAGGATGGTAAATTAGTTAGAGAGAGATTGGCTGCTATATCCGAATTTGATTCAAATGAAATATATTCAGGAGAAACTGTTTCAGGGAAGATATTAATTGATTTATCTGAATATTCTGCAGGTGTATATGATGTATATTTTGCTGCTGGAACCCCGGGAGTATATCCGGCAACTTTGAATAAACCTGTGAAAGTTACATTCGAATGATTATAGAGCTGATAATTAAATTTTTAAAATTTGGTATTGTTGGTTTATCCGGAACAGCAATAGATTTTCTTTTCACATGGATATGCAAAGAGAAACTAAAGTGGAATAAGTTCATTTCTAACTCTATAGGGTTTTCTATTGCAGCTACTTCAAATTATATTTTAAACAGAATCTGGACGTTCGAGAGTAACAATCCAGAAGTTAGTCGTGAATATTTATCCTTTTTCTTTATTTCATCAATAGGGCTGGCATTGAATAATCTCTTTGTCTTTCTGTTTAACGAAAAGCTAAAGTTCAATTTCTATTTGTCAAAAGCATTTGCTATAACATTGGTGGCAATATGGAATTTCATCCCTAATTATTTGTTTACTTTTAGATGAACCCCAGGTATTATTCATTTGCATTTTTCGCAGTAAATAGTTACTTTTGCACTCAAATACAATTAATTATCTTATAGTATAACAATTACAAAATTTTATGGCAACAACCGCTGATTTCAGGAACGGAATGTGCATCGAACTTGAAGGACAATATTACTTTATTGTAGAATTCCTTCATGTAAAACCAGGTAAAGGTGCGGCTTTCGTTCGTACAAAACTTAGAAATGTTACCACTGGCAGGGTACTAGATAAAACATTCAATTCCGGTGTAAAAGTTGATGAAGTTAGAATAGAAAGAAGACCATTTCAATATCTCTATAAAGATGATATGGGATACAACTTCATGAATACTGAAACATTCGAACAGATTCCTATTCCGGCTGAACAGATAGAGGGTGTTCAATTCCTTAAAGAAGGAGATATTGTAGAGGTACAGATTCATGCAGAAAGTGGAACAATTCTGACAGCGGAGATGCCGGTACATGTAGTTCTGGAAGTTACCTATACAGAGCCGGGCATTAAAGGTGACACTGCAACAAATACATTAAAACCTGCAACTCTGGAGACAGGAGCTGAAGTAAGAGTTCCACTATTCATAGATACAGGTGAGAAAATTAAAGTAGATACTCGTAATGGCTCTTATGTTGAGAGGGTTAGATAATGAGTTGTTGAAATAGTATAAAACATTAAAGCAGGACTAATATTGGGTCCTGCTTTTTTTTGGAAAAAACTTACTATATTTGCTCTGTTAAAGAGTGGTAATATATCATGAGCAAGTTAAGTATAAAGCAATGGGCTGAAGAAGATCGGCCCAGAGAAAAGTTATTATTGAAAGGAGTTAACTCATTATCTGACTCAGAGTTGATAGCTATACTAATTGGTTCCGGTAATAGTAAACAAACTGCAGTAGAGCTTGGAAAAAGCATATTGAAAGAAGCAGATAACGATCTGAATAAACTTGCCAGGATGAGTGTCACTGATTTGATAAGAAATTTCAAGGGTATAGGAGAAGCAAAAGCTGTAACCATAACTGCAGCACTTGAACTTGGACGAAGGAGAAAAGCCTGTGAGCCTGTTAAACGAAGGAAAATTACATCTTCAAGAATAGCATATGAAGAGTTTGTTCCCAGGCTTACCGACTTGAATCATGAGGAGACCTGGGTAATATTTACGGACAGATCAAATAAAGTAATAAAGGAGTTACAGGTAAGCAGAGGCGGTATATCAGGAACGGTTGTTGATATCAGGTTAATATTACGTGAAGCATTAAAATTTTACGCTTCAGGTATCTTTTTAGGACATAATCACCCATCTGATAACTGCAGACCCAGTCCGCAAGATATCCAAATAACAAAAAAACTGAAAGAGGCTACTCAATGGATGGATATAGTATTATTAGATCACATCATTGTTTGTGGAGACCGATATTTTAGTTTCGCAGATGAGGGAATCCTCTGAATTATCTAAACAATCAGGCCATATTTCGGTTTAATAAAAAAGATTAGATTATGAACGAAGAACTACAAGCATTACAAGATAAAATAGTGGTCATGCTGCGTACATGTTATGACCCGGAGATCCCGGTAAACATTTACGATTTAGGCATGATTTACGATGTTGATATTGATGAAAATAATAATGTCACCATCGAAATGACATTTACTTCTCCCGCATGTCCTGCGGCGGACTTCATTCTGATGGATGTGCAGATGAAAGTTGAGTCAATTGAAGAAGTGAATAGTGTAAACCTTAATCTTACATTTGATCCTCCCTGGGATCAGTCAATGATGAGCGAAGAAGCTATGCTGGAATTAGGAATGCTGTAAGAACTATAAGATACTTTGAAAGACAAATATTGTGAGTAAAAAAGTATATTTTCTTGCTGACGCCCATCTTGGAGCAAAAACACATCCTGATTCCCTTGAGGCAGAGAAGAAGCTCTGTCGTTGGCTTGACCATGTTAAGGAAGATGCGTCTGCAATTTACCTGATGGGAGATATATTCGACTATTGGTTTGAGTATAAGTATGTTGTTCCTAGGGGGTTTACGCGGCTGCTCGGTAAGCTTGCAGAAGTTACTGACAATGGGGTAGAAGTTCATTTCTTTATTGGTAATCACGATATATGGATTACAGATTATCTGTCTAAAGAGTGTGGATTGATTTTGCACTTGAAACCCATAATTACTGAAATTCAAGGTAAAAAGTTTTTTCTTGCTCATGGAGATGGCTTAGGAGACGGTTCCAGGTCATTTAGATTTCTAAGAAAATTATTTCATAATAAATTTTTGCAAAAATGCTTCTCAGGAATTCATCCAAGATGGACTGTACCTTTAGCCCATGCATGGTCGAGTGATAGTCGCGAAAAAGGAGGCGTCGTTGGATACTTGGGAGAAGAAAATGAATACCTGATACAGTACTCTAAAGACAAATTAAAGGAGATACAGGATATAGATTATTTTATCTATGGTCATCGTCATATATTGATCAATTTGCCAATTGCAGAACATAGCCGGGTTGTTATACTTGGTGATTGGATTACTCTCTTTTCATATGCAGTTTTTGATGGAAACTCCATTAAGCTGGAAAATTGGGAAATGTGATATAAAAAAACCAGATTGCATTAATTCTTTAATTATAACTATTTAAATTTACTAAAATGAGAACGAATTGGCTAATACTAATTTCTATCTTACTATTTACTTCCTGCTCTGCAGCAAAAGTTAACCTAAACGAACTTACAAAAGCAGAAGAAAAACAAGGCTGGACATTGCTGTTTAATGGAAAGGATTTTACTGGTTGGCGTCAGTATAATGGTAACAGTGTACCGGATAACTGGACTATCGAGGATGGTGCCATGAAGGTATTCAAAGCTGAAAGAGCCAGACCTGGTCAGGGAGTAGGAGGTGATATGATCTTTTTTCCAAAGAAATTTAAGAATTTTGAATTATCAATAGACTGGAAAACTGAAAAAGAGGGTAATTCCGGAATATTCTACTATGTAAGAGAAGAGAAAGGCAAAGCAATTTACAACTCTGCACCTGAAGTACAAATCTTAGACAATGAATATGCAAGTGATAACAAGATTGATTCACATCTTGCAGGCTCTTTATATGATATGCTTCCGGCAGATCCTAAAACCGTTAATCCTTATGGAGAATGGAATAATATAGTAATACGAGTTAAGGATGGTAAAGTAACTCATACTCAGAATGGTGTGAAGGTAGTTGAATATACACTTTGGTCTGATGAATGGGACGAGTTGGTTGAAAACAGTAAATTTAAAAATTTCCCTGGTTTTCAGGAAGGTATCTCAAAAGAGGGCTATATTGGACTACAAGATCACGGATATTCGATCTGGTTCCGTAATATAAAAATAAGAGAGTTATAAAAAGTCTAGGGGTTACTAATTAATAGTAACCCTTTTTTTACTTTAGATTCTTAAAGAAATCCCAAATTACAATACCAGCTGTAACGGAAACATTCAGAGAGTGTTTTGTTCCATACTGAGGAATCTCAATACAACCATCTGAAGCATTTACCACTTCCTGATCTACGCCATGTACTTCATGACCCAGTATGATTGCATATTTCTTGTTTTTATCCAATTGTATGTTTTCCAATGATATACTATTTTCAGCCTGTTCTATCGAATATATATAATACCCCTCTTTCTTTAGTGTGTTAAGCGCACTAACTGTATGATTAAAGTATCGCCATTTTACTGAATCTTCTGCACCAAGGGCTGTTTTATGTATCTCTACATTTGGAGGTGTAGCAGTAATTCCACAGAGTAAAACCTCCTCAATCCTAAAAGCATCACATGTTCTGAAAACAGAACCAATATTATTTTGACTTCTTACGTTGTCCAGGACCACAACAAGTGGTGTTTTTTCTGCTTCGCGGAACTCCTCAATATTAATTCTACCCAGTTCCTCAAGTTTTAATTTTCTTCTTTTCATATTAATTGAATACACATAAAAGTATATGATCGAAAAGTAACAGTTTATTTAATAGCAAATCTTATAATAAACCATATGTGGTGTAGAAAAGTAGAGACCTTCCCATAATGTTTCACCATTATCCTATATCTCTCCTTGAGAGATTTCTTTCTGTTTAAAGTTGTCACTCCTTCATTAAGGTAGTTAATCAGAAATTGATTTGTATTTATAATAACCTTTGACTTCTTCAGCATTCTAATTGCCCAGTCAAAATCCGAAGAGAATTTATATTCAAGATCATACTGCTCTGTAATTTCTCGTTTCACTATAAAAGCCTGATGACATACAAGCATGCCCTGTTTAAAACTTTTCCAGGTAAGCTTATCCGGAGCTTTCAATCTCCTCATATGTAGAAAATTGCCCTCATTATCCACAATTGCAGTTTCTCCATAAATTATGTCAGCCGAACTATCAGATTGCATTATTAGTTCTACAGTATTATTAGCGAAAAAAGTATCACCTGCATTTAAGAAGCAGAGATAATCACCAGTAGCCATTTTAATTCCTTTGTTCATTGCATCATACAATCCATTATCAGGTTCACTAATCCATAATAATTTATCATTATCATATTTGTGAATCAGGTCAATGGTGTGGTCTGTAGACAAGCCATCAACTATAATATGCTCAATCTCAGGATATGATTGCAAGCAGACGCTTTTTAAAGTACGCTCAAGCGTTTGCTCTGCATTAAATGTTACTGTTATAACTGATAATTTTTTCATTTTCGGGCATATATAGCAATAAAGGGAGATAAAAACCTGCTCTTTATCGGAAATAGTTTTACAACATAACTAAGCATCTTAATCCATTTCCTTTTGCTTTTATTCTCGGGCTTCGGCTCCAGCCATAACATTGGCTTGCCAATATAATCAACTGTTAAATCTTTTAGATTAAATCCTTTCATTATCCTTTCAAGGATAGATATGTCCATTGAGTTTAAGTTATGAGCATCAAGATTTTGTTTGTCGAACCAACGCTGGATTGAGCCATTCAAACCTAGAAAATTGGGAATAATGATAAGAAGCTGACCATTTTCGGATAGTAATTCAACATGTCGACTAATTACATCTGCAGTATCTTCAAAGTGTTCTATAAACCCGGAAGAAAACACAATATCATATTTCCTTTCGGAATGGAATGATAAAAAGTCAGCATTTATACACTTAATACTATTTAAAGGCAAGTCATTTCTATTTTCAATGCTTCTTACAATCTCATAATTCAGGTGAAAATCAAGTAAGGTTACATCTTTAACCCCATGTTTATAGAAATATGCAGAGAATATACCCGGGAACCCACCAATATCAATGAAGCTTTTCCCTCTTGTAAGCAGAGGCATAAACTTTTTAAAAACGACCTTCTTAGGAATCTTATCATATTGATAATTTCCCCAATACTCATCCCAATGAGCCTGATCAGTTATTTTATTATTACCCTTCATATAAAGTTTTGTAGAGCGCTGCAACCTTCTTCTGTTCATATATACTCATAACCTTTTCACGTGAATTATATGAAAGTGTCTCAGCATCAGCCTCAAAAAGAGTCCAATTTATCCCTTTGGCAAGATCCTCTGAACTTTTGTATTCGGCTACATAACCGGTTAATTTATGATCTATCATCTCAGGAATTCCACCAATATTAAAACCAACGCAGGGAGTGCCTGAAGACATAGCTTCCATAATAGTGTTTGGAAGATTCTCCTGCAGTGATGGAGTTATATATACATCAGCTGCATTATATATATCAGGCATCTTGTCAGAGTCTATATAACCCATACAGATAGAGGGGGAAGACAGTCTATCTGCAATCTCAGCGCCTTCGTTTCCTGCAATAAGAAATACTATTTTATCCTTAATTTCGGATGCAATTAACCTAGAAGCATTTATCAAGTAATCAGTTCCCTTACGTTTATCAGAAGCTTTTGCTGCAGCAAACAGGAGTAGTTTTTTATCCGTAGGAAGATTTAGCTTCTCCCTAATAAGCAATTTGTCCTTCGGCTTATACAAATCTGTGTCAATAGGATTGGGTACAGAAACAATTTTATGTCCATTAGTTAATGGGCTTTTCTCTGCCAGCTTTTTCAACCAGTCACTGCATGCTACAAAAGTGATATTGCCTTTTGAGTATATATCTTTCTTCTTATTAAATATCAAATTCGAAAGATCCTTATCAGAAGGATTTGCAATATATGGACACCTCCCGCAAGAGTTCTCATATTTATTACAATCTCCTGAATGATGACAAATACCTGTGAATGGCCACATATCGTGCATAGTCCACACTACTTTTTTCCCCGATAGAAGAATCTTCTCAATCTCCTTAATTGATAACATACCTTGATTAATCCAGTGCAGATGAATTACATCAGCATTCTTGAATTCATCAAGTTCAGTGATTGATAAACCTGTATTTGCAATTGAAATATCAAATAGAAATTTTCTTGAGAGATGATTATAAAGGAATATTTCACCTCTTTCACGGTAAAAATTCCACCTGTTATTAAGTTTACTTCCTCCCTGTATTACTTTAAGATTATCAGATCTTTTATCACAGACTAGCATTTTAGCGTTTTCACCTTCAGAGTTTAGAGCATACATCAAACGGTATGCAGCAATTGCAGCACCTCCATGAACGTCAGATTTGCTGATCATCAGGATATTCATAACCTATCTGCTTCTTAAAAATCTGTTTATCCTTCTTTTTAACTTTGCTCTAAATGAGTTTGTTTGACCGTAATATTTCATAATTGCTCTTCTGGCTTTCTTGTTCTCACTGATTTCAGGGATATTAATATTCAATTTCCCTTTATACAGGTCAGTACTGTAGATATCATCGCTTCCGCTATGAATCCCGCTACCGTCAAAGCCAATATTTCTTACAAGAGACCTGCCAGCATTCAGTGAGAGTATATCATTCAGAAAAAGCGTAGCATTCCATCTAATAGCCCAGGAGTCGTTCTCACCATTTACCTGCCTCTTCAGCATTCTTGTAAAAGGATATTTGCCATTAAAATCAAACTGTTTTGAAAGCTTACGCCTCTTTATTTCGTTCAGCAACTCTTTCCCATCAGGGTTGAAAAGTTTCCATGCTCTTTTCCATGTTGCCCATCCCCAGCTGCCTGTCCATTTAATTAAGAAAGACTCTGGCAGTTCTTCTATAGGGAAGATAAACCCCTGAATATGACCAATTCTATCCTCATCCTCAAACCTATCCAAAGCCTCATTCATAAAAGTGAGAAAATGAGGTGCAGTAATCAAGTCATCCTCCAGAACGATAACTTTGCCGTGCTCATTTATAATTCTGGTAACTCCCTGAATTATGTTTTTCGCTAACCCAATATTATTGCCATTCTCAATAATACAGATCTTCTTAAATCCATCAATTGAGTGTATAATCCTTCGAACTTCCTTAACATCATTTTTATCAGAATTATTCTTATACCCATCCGAAAAGATGTATAATTCAGTTTCACTACAAAGCTTATTATTCATTAAAGCTTCCAGTGTTTGCCTTGTATGTGATGGTCGGTTATAAGTAAACAGAAGAACAGGTGCTAGAGACATTTGGTTTAGAATTCAATTTTTGCTGATAAAACATTTCTCTCGAGAACGTGAAGGTCAACATGTTGTCCCACCTCTATACCCTTTAGTGACAGCTGATCCCTTGTAGTATTAAATGCAAGTTCAGGGTTATTATTATCACCACTCAAATGGCATAACCATATATTGCGTAATTCAGATGTAAAATTATTAGCAAGAAACTCCGCTATCTGGCGATTACTTAAATGTCCTGTACCTGAAGTAATCCTTTTTTTAAGGTGCCATGGATACCTGCCATTATGAAGCATCTCTTCATCATAATTACTCTCAATTACCAGCTGATTAGCCTTACAGATATAGTGGGCTACCTCATCAGTTATAGCACCCACATCTGTTGCCACTGTCATTCTTTGACCACCGAATTCCAGATAATAACCTGCGTTATCATTGCTGTCGTGAGGCACATCAAACGGTGTTATCCTAAAGTCCTCAATCTGAAAAGTTTTACCTTTTTCTATATATTTTGCCGATCCATTTAGTCTGTAATTAATAAATGGATTGTTCTTTATACCTTTATGTACTTCCCGTGTTGCATAAATTGGGATGTGCATTTTTTCTCCAAGCTGCCCAACCGATTTAATATGGTCGTAATGATCATGTGTAATCAGAACAGCCATTATAGTAGAGATATCCACACCATACTCAGCCAATCTTTTTTTTATAACACGAGGACCAATTCCCGCATCAATTAAAATTCCATAGTATGAATTTCCTAAATAATAACAATTGCCACAACTGCCACTACTCAGGCTGAAAAAAGAAAATCGTTCCGACGGGAAAAGTTTGTACTGCATATTATCTACAAAGATAACAAGTTTTCAGCTACCATCAATCAGTGTATATAAAATCGTCAAAATAGCGGGTAATATGTTCATGAAGGTGAACACGATCAGCACCTGTCATATTATGTCCATGTCCCGGATATATAAAGAAGTCAGGATGCACCCCTTCTTTTATACAAGCTCTGATAAACTGATTGCTGTGTTGCATAACAACAGTAGGATCTTCATCCCCGTGTATTATAAGCAGTCTCGATTTCAGCCTATCAACCTTATTCAATAAACTTGATTCTTCGTAACCTTCCGGATTCTCCTGAGGCATATCCATATATCTCTCACCATACATAACTTCATAATAGCGCCAATCGGTTACTGGTCCCCCCGCAACACCAACCTTAAACAGATCAGGATATCGAATCAGCATATTTATAGTCATAAATCCACCATAACTCCATCCATGAATTCCCATTTTGTCACCATCAACATAGGGAAGAGATTTCAGAAACTCAACACCCTTCAACTGGTCTTTAGCTTCTTCAACACCCAACTGCCTATGTGTCACACTCTCAAACTCAAAACCACGGTATGCAGTTCCACGGTTATCCATTACAAAAACAAGATAACCTTTCTGAGCCATGTATAGCTCCCATCCACCAGACCCGTATCTCCAGCGGTTGTTTACCATTTGTGAATGAGGACCACCATATACGTATACAGCAACCGGATACTTCTTAGTCTCATCAAAATCAGCGGGCTTAACCAATCTGTAGTAAAGATCACTCTCACCATCGGCCGCTTTTATTATTCCAATTTCTACAGATGGAACATTATAGCCCTCGAATGGATTCTTTGAAAAAGAGAGAAGATCAGACTTCTGATTACGTGTGTCAATTAAACTCAGTTGTCCTGGATTATCGTGTGCCGAAAGGCGATCAATAAGATATCTGCCTGATAAGCTTAATGTTGCAGAATGAGTACCAGGAAAAGAACTGTGCTGTGTAATCTTACCATTCTTTAAGTTAACACTATGTATGTGACGTTCAATAGGATTTGGATTAGTAGATACAAAATATAGATTACTTCCACTATTATCAAAACCTATAATATCAATCACCTCCCACTCACCTGAAGTAAGCTGTTTTATCAAATCCCCGGAAGTATTATATAGGTAGAGATGATTATATCCATCCCTGTTACTTTGCCATATAAACTGATCCTTGTTACTTTTTACGAATAAAATAGGATTAAGAGGTTCAACATATTTGGTATGCTTCTCATCAAACAGCATCTCTTCAAGATCACCTGAAGTTGAATTGTACCGGTTCAATCTCATGTGATTTTGCTCCCTGTTTAGTTCTGCAATATAAATATGTTCACCGTCAGGACTCCATGAGATATTTGTCAGATAATGATCATCGGGCTCACCTGTTTCCAGAAAGTTAACCTGATCAATGTCGATATCATAAACTCCAACTGTTACCTGATGACTTGTCATTCCCGCCATAGGGTATTTCTGAGGTTTTAATTCGGCCACTCTGGCTGACATGTCGACAATGGGATAGGAGGTAACCATAGATTCGTCCATTCGGTAGAATGCAACTTTATTACTCTCTGGTGACCAGAATATCCCGCTATTTATACCAAATTCATTTCTGTGTACAGACTGCCCGTTTAATATATCCTCGCAAACATCATTGGTTATCTGTTTTTCAATTCCATTTTTATCCATCAGAAAAAGATTGTTCCCTTTTGTGTAGGCCAGCAACTCATTATCAGGTGATAAAATGTGGTTATCACTCGATTCCGGATAACTGAAGTAAACAGTAACAATCTTTTTATAATAATCAAAAACTCCTACACCATTGCCGGTATAAAATCTTACTGCAGAGCTGCCATCTGAAGAGAAAGTAATAGAAGTTACTTTACCTTGATCTTCATTTATTTTAGCTCTAATATCTTCATATGAAAAAAGGAATGACTTCTCTCTTAATTTTGCAGGATTTCTATAAATCCATACAGAATCATTTTCAGTTTCTATCAGGCTGTTCCCACTCCAAAGATAGTTAACCGGTATACGCGGAACATAGTTTCTATACTCATTTCCACCCGGGATGAGTTGTTCCAGGGTTAATAAGTCAGTAGATTGTGCATTAGTGCCAATAGAAAAAGTCAGTGCAAACAGTAAAGTAAATAACGAGAGTCTTTTCATTGTATTAAAAAGTTTTTTCCGAAAGAGTCTTAACAGTACTATTATAGTTCTCAATAATATCTTTTACAACCATCGAAGCAGGTATTATTTCTTTTATATCAGATGCAATCTGCCCAATTTCCAGCTCACCTTCATTCAGGTCACCTTCAAAAATACCCCTCTTTGATCGTCCCCTTCCCAGATATGCACGCAACTCTTCAGCTGATGCACCTTTATCCTCCATTTCCTGCACCTGTTTATAGAACTCATTCTTTATCAAACGTACAGGAGTCACCTTTTTAAGAGCTACAATGGTATCACCCTCGTTGAGATTTATACATTTCTGTTTGAAAGCATCGCTGGCTGAACTCTCTAATGTTAGAGCGAAGCGTGTTCCCACCTGAACACCTTCTGCACCAAGAGCCATAACTGCAGCCATTGACTCACCCGATGAGATGCCCCCTGCAGCAATTAATGGCAAGTCAGTAGCCTTTCTTACCTGAGGAATAAGTGCAATTGTTGTTGTCTCTTCTCTACCATTATGACCGCCCGCTTCAAAGCCTTCTGCCACAACTGCATCAACACCCGCCTCAGTAGCTTTCATTGCAAACTTAGAGCTCGATACCACATGAGCCACCAATATACCCTCATCCTTTAGTTTTGATGTCCATGTTTTCGGGTTACCTGCTGAAGTAAATACAATTGGAACTTTCTCTTCAATAACAATTTGCATTATCTCCTCAATTTGAGGATACATAAGAGGTATGTTAACGCCAAATGGTCTATCTGTAGCTTTTTTACACTTCTGAATATGTTCACGCAACGTGTCCGGATGCATCGATCCCGCACCAATTAAGCCCAATCCTCCGGAGTTGCTTACAGCCGATGCAAGTCTCCATCCACTGCACCACACCATCCCGGCCTGGATTATAGGATATTCTATCCCAAAAAGGGAGCACACTCTGTTTCTGTTCATTATATTGTAATTTGATTTATTCCCGGTAATTCTGAATTATATCTTTTTCAGGTGCCACACTATTGCCGGAGTGCAAAGATAACAATAACTCCATTTTATTAGAACTCATTTTTATTTTGATTTTTTTTAGTAGCTTTGTATAAACTTCTAAATATAACTATAGATTATATGAACGTCCTTATTCTTGGATCCGGTGGTCGGGAGCACGCTTTAGCTTGGAAAATCCGAAAGAGCAGCTACTTAAACAATCTCTACATAGCTCCAGGTAATGCAGGAACAGCTATGCTTGGGACAAATGTCCCTTTCAGTGTAACAGATTTTGCATCAATGAAGGAATTCTCTTTAAGTCACGACATAGACATGATTGTTGTTGGCCCTGAAGATCCTCTCGTTCAGGGAGTCTATGATTTTTTCCATGATGATGAGGATATATGTCATATTGCTGTAATTGGTCCCTCCCGCGATGGAGCTCAACTGGAAGGCAGTAAGGATTTCGCCAAGAAGTTTATGTTCCGTAACAACATCCCTACGGCACTTTATAAAACAGTTACACTTGATAATATTGCTGAAGGCAACTCTTTTCTAAACACACTCCATGCACCCTATGTGCTTAAAGCAGATGGATTGGCTGCAGGAAAAGGGGTTCTGATAATTGAAGACCTGGATACTGCAAAACAGAAGTTAAAAGAGATCCTTGACGGTAAATTCGGAACAGCCGGCAAGAAAGTAGTAATAGAAGAGTTCATGTCAGGAATTGAGTGTTCAGTATTCGTACTTACTGATGGCACTTCATATAAAATACTTCCTGTTGCCAAAGACTATAAACGTATAGGTGAGGGCGATACAGGTTTAAATACCGGAGGAATGGGTGCAGTATCTCCAGTACCTTTTGCTGATGATGAGTTCATGGAAAAAGTGAGAACAAGAATTGTTGAACCAACAGTAGAAGGTCTCAAAAAAGAAAATATTGATTATAAAGGTTTTATCTTTATCGGACTGATTAATGTGCAGGGAGAACCTAAAGTAATTGAATATAATGTTAGAATGGGAGATCCTGAGTCAGAAGTTGTAATCCCTCTGATTAAGTCAGACCTTCTCGACCTGTTTATTTCAGTAACTACAGAGACATTAGATCAGAAACAGCTCGAAATTGATAATAGATGTGCAGCCACCATCATGATGGTTTCAGGAGGATATCCTGAAGCCTATGAAAAAGGGAAAATTATTACGGGCCTCGATACTGTTACAGACAGCATTGTCTTTCATGCCGGCACATCAACACTCGATGGTCAGGTAATCTCTTCAGGTGGGCGTGTATTGTCAGTCACATCATATGGCAACAGTATTGAAGAAGCCCTGGAAACTTCATATAAAAATATCGAGAAAATAGATTTTGATAAAAGCTATTACAGAAAAGATATTGGTTTTGATCTACAATCCGATATTTAAATAATCAGCTGATGCATCCTGTTGTAAAATCCTTTCGTAACAATTTCGTTGAGGGACGTTTTGCTATAGTGCTTACAACCCTTTTCGTAATTGTAATGAGAGTTGTGCTGTTTTACAAAAAGGGATTACCTGAAATTAGCGTTGCAGACGATAACTACCTTTGGGATTATATATCACATCTGTTTGATAAACCCTTAATATCATTCATATCATCCACTATATCTGTAATTATAATTTCGTGGTTGCTCTTCACTATCAACAACAGATACAGCATCATCCGTTCTCGCTCTAATCTGCCATTTATAGTACCACTATATTTCCTGAGTCTGCACCCATACTGTTTGGTGATGACAGGCAACTATATTGCAATAATATTTATCCTTTTCTCTTTCATCCCACTGTTAGAGTCCTATCAGAAACCAAATTCATATCTCTACTCATTCAGGTCATCCGTTCTCATAGCGGTAGCATCTCTTTTTCAGATTTATGCACTCTTTTTAATCACATTATGGTGGATAGGTGAAAGAACAATGCGAGGTCCCCAGTTACACTCTTTCCTTGCCTCAATATTTGGTGCCTTTCTTGTATATATTTCACTGTTTTCTTACTGTTTTGTTATTGATGATATTCAGGCATTCCTGTTTCCTTTAGCCAATCTGATAAAATTCTCCATACCTGACTTACCAACATACAATATTTTTGAATGGTTGTCAGTAGTATTTATTGCTGTTTTCTTTATCATAAACATAATCTTTAGTGCAAAAGAGTATGCGCGCGACAAAGTGATCACACTTAACCTGATGCAGTTCATGATTTACCTTATCATCATTTTGTTGCTATTGCAGATTGTATATTGGAAAGAGACACTCTTCTTTATGCTCCTATCAGTATCCATGTTATCTCTGATATGTTCATATTTCTATTCCAGGACAACATCCAAAACGCATATCTACATTGCATATTCAATGATACTTATACTGCTCCTTTTTTATCTGTCGCATATTTTCCCTGATACATTTCTGATAGCCCAAAACCTAAAAACAATATCCACTTTTCAGTTGTTTATTTAGTGTGTCCAATTGAATATCAGATAAATAGTTATGGAGGTGATTATGAAAAGGATAACAATTAATGGTCTGTTTTTACTTCTAACCATTCTACTCTTTTCTGCTTGCGGAAGCGCACAAACAGCAGCAGAAAAAGCACAATTAGCTGAAGAAATTGAAAATGCTGTTCAAATGCCAAACTTTACCTTCGAGGCAACTTATGCATATCCATCCGGATTCAAATCAATCTACCTTTCTCCCTACTATTCAGTAAAGGTCTCAGCAGATACTGTACAAGCCCATTTACCATATTACGGTAGAGCCTACACTGCTCCCATGGATCCTCGCGAAGGTGGTTATTTGTTTACAAGTACAGATTTTGAGTATCAGATTAATCCCGGTAAAAAAGCCGGCAACTGGTTAGTGAATATTCTTATTAACGATCTCGATCGACAGGTAGTGTTCAACTTTGATATATTTGAAAACGGAACCGGGCGGTTGAGCGTAAATGATGTCAACCGCCAGGCGATTTCGTTTCAGGGAAATGTAACTGCTAATTAAGAACAGTTAGTTTAATTTTTCTTTCAGGCTCTCAGGAAGATAGAAAGTATCATTCTTATCGATATAAACCACAACAGAGCCAATATCAAATGGTTTCCCGTTCAACTTACCCACTGAAGAGAAAGCCTTAACTTCCAAAGTGTTTTTCCCTTTTTTGATATTAAGAACAGGAAATGCGGGATCACTTTTGTCGGTTTTCATTGTCATACCATTAAAAACTTCAGAATGCTTTACAAAGATTCTGTCCGATAGTTCCTGCAGACTAATATCAAGTCCGGACACCTTTTGCAGGTACTCATTAACCTGAACATTGGTAAGATGTCCCTTAGGAGTATCACCCTGTGGGTGGTATGCAGATAGAAGCACCTCTTCACCGGTGTGCCCTCCTGTTGTAAATCCAAAGCACATGCGTGAGTTCAGTATATTCAGGATATTATGTGCCATATTGTTGCTTGTACCAACCTTTGTATAATCACCCTCCTGATAATTACGAGAAGATAGGAGAGTCTGGAGCTCCTCGTCAGTTATATCAATCCCGGTATAATCTCTGAATACATTTTTAATATTAGCAGGATCAGTTTTTATTAAAATAGACTCGAGTCCGTTTGCACTCAATTTAATACCAGAAACAGTTTCAAACAGCTGATCAATAGAAAGCTTGTCATAACCAGGGCATTCTCTTGAACCAATAGAGAATCCGCTATTCCCGTGATCTGCAAGAATAACCACTGCAGTATTGCCATCCTTCTTAGCAAACTCAATTACTTTACCCACAGCCTCATCAAAAGCCAGGTACTCATTAATCATAGTCGCTGCATCATTAGCGTGAGCAGCCCAGTCAACCTGACTACCCTCAACCATTAGGAAAAATCCATTCTCCTTTTCAGAAAGAATTTCAAGTGCTTTTGTTGTCATCTCAGCAATAGAGGGTACTCTGTCAGGATTTCTGTCAATATTATATGGTAATGCTTTTTCACCAAACAGAGCCCATACTTTACCATCACCATCATAATTAAGCAAAGCATCTTTATCATCCTGAATAAGAGTAATACCCTTGTTATTAAAATGTTGCTTAATATCATCAGTGAGTATACTGTTTCCGCCACCAAACAGGACATCCAGATTCTGATAAGCTATTTGTGGTGCTATAGCATTATAATTACCCCTGTTATAATAGTGTGCTGAAAAGTCGGCAGGCGTAGCATGAGGAAATTCACAAGTCACAACAAGTCCCACAGCCTTATTCTTTAGCAATTTAGATGCTTCAAGAATTGTTGCTGCAGGCTGATATGTACGATTACCATCAACAGGAAATATATCATTATCCGAAACCTCCGGATGAATAGAAACATTACCGGTTTGCTGTAATACACCCGAAGCGTAAGTCGACCCGGTTGGCGCCGAGTCACCAATAGGTGCATTAGAGGAGAATGTTGTTACCGTTCCTGATATATAAGGATCAACATTGAGCCCTTCCCCTAATCCGTTGTAATGCTTAAACCATCTGGCAGCAGAGTAAACACTAAGTGATGTACCATCAGGAATCATCACTATTACATTTTTAACTGGACTTACTTCTTGAGAAAAAGCTACTATCGGGAATATAAGTAACAGCAGCAGAAAATTAGATATCTTTTTCATTTTAACTATTTTGTTATAAACATTCATATGGTGAACGCACAAAGTTATAAAAAAGTTGAACTTTATTATCAAGTTCGTAAATATGATTGTTTACCATAATTATGGTATATGGCAAACTACTTGATTTTCCTTATATTTGTATCTCTAAAAATTCAAAAAACAGAAAAAAATTAAAATCAAAATATAATGAGCGACAGAAAGCCACTGATTCTTATAACTAATGATGATGGATATCAGGCAAAAGGAATTGCCGAGTTAATAAATGCGATGAAAGGGTTGGGGGAGCTTGTAGTCTTCGCCCCCGATTCGCACCGTTCAGGCATGTCTAGTGCCATAACAACAGCTCATCCGCTACGTGCCAGAATCTATCATAAGGAGGAAAACCTTACAGCATATATGTGCAACGGAACACCGGTTGATTGTGTTAAGCTGGCACTAAATGAGTTTCTGGAGCGAAAGCCCGATCTTTTAGTTTCAGGTGTCAATCACGGCTCCAATGCAGGAATCAGTGTATTGTATTCAGGAACAGTAGCAGCTGCACTTGAAGGGTGTGTATCCAATATTCCATCAATTGCATTTTCATTGTGCGATTTTACACCTGATGCCGACTTCACTTACACAGCCAGAATTGCAGAAAAGCTTGCAAGGAAAGTTTTAAGCGATGGACTCCCCAAGGGAATTTGTCTTAATGTGAATGTACCTGTAGGAGAGGTAAAAGGAATAAGAATGACTACACAAACTCAGGGTAAATGGGTTAATGAATACCAGCGCTCTCAGGATGGTATCGGAAGAGACGTTTTCTGGATGACAGGCAATTTCGAAAACTGGGAGGCAGATAACGTAAACAACGATGAATGGGCATTAGCCAACGGTTATGCTGCAGTGGTACCGGTGAAAATAGATATGACTGCACATGATCTCATTCCTGAATTAAAAGAGTGGGAACTTTAATAGACTCCATCTTGTTCTCATATAAAAAGGTTTATCTATGAAATATTATATAGTAGCCGGCGAAGCATCCGGAGATTTGCATGCATCCAACCTAATGAAATCATTAAAACAGTTGGATAAAGAGGCAGAATTCCGCTTTTTTGGAGGAGACCTCATGAAGTCTGCCGGAGGTATACTCGTAAAGCATTACAGGGAGATGGCCTTTATGGGAATCATCCCTGTTATAATGAACAGCCGCACTATATTAAAGAACCTCTCAATTTGCAAAAAAGATATAGCAGACTATAAGCCCGATGCTGTAATACTTGTTGATTATCCGGGTTTCAACTTAAAAATTGCAAAGTATGTGAAGACAGAACTGAAGATACCTGTTTTTTACTATATATCACCAAAAGTATGGGCCTGGAAAGAGTATCGTGTAAAATCCTTCAAGAAGTATGTTGACGAGATGCTTTGCATCCTGCCATTTGAGGTAGAATTCTTTAAAAAGCATAACTATGACGTTCATTATGTAGGTAATCCCACTGTTGATGCTATTGCCGGCAGAGATCATAAAGATGAAACTTTCAGCGATTTTATAAAATCGAATAATCTTCCTGACAAACCAATAATAGCTTTGCTTGCAGGAAGCAGGAAACAGGAGATTGCCGGAAATCTCCCATTAATGCTGAAGTCTGTAGAAAGCTATGCAGATGGATACCAGTTTATTATAGCAGGTGCCCCAGGTATAGATCGCGAATTCTATAAAAACTATACTCTATCCAACCCGGATATTGTTGTACTATTTGATCAGACTTACAGAATTCTCGCACAATCAGATGCAGCGCTGGTGACCTCCGGTACAGCCACATTGGAAACAGCAATATTAAATGTTCCTCAAGTTGTCTGTTACAGCATGCCTTCACCCAGACTCTCAAGCTGGGCGTTTAGAAATATACTCCATACGCCATATATCTCACTTGTAAATCTTATTTGCGGGCAGGAGGTAGTTAAAGAGTATTTTGCCGCTACATTCACAGTAGAGAATGTGCGGAAAGAGCTGGGGCAGATGCTGCATGTGCAGAAGTACCGACAAAACATGCTTAACAACTACAAGGAGATGCGTGATATACTGGGAGAAAGCGGAGCATCAGACAGAGCTGCACAAATTATTTACTCAAAAACAAATTAATATTTCTTACATATTACATCTGTTATTCCTCTTTTTTGTTTACTTTGCGTATAAGAGCAACAGAAAATTTAAAACATTAATCAAATGAAAATCGGAATTCTTTCATCAGGTGGAGATGCACCCGGAATTAATGCTACCATTCGCGGTGTAGGTAAAACAGCCATCAATAACTATGGCATGCAAGTGATAGGTATTCAGAACGGATTCTCAGGTCTGCTATACAAAGATATTGTAGAGCTAACTGATGCATCACTTTCAGGAATCTTGAATTTGGGTGGTACTATACTTGGTACTGCAAGAGAGAAGGTATTCCGTAAAATGATTACCTCTCCCGATGAGAAGGATAGGGAACAGATTAAGGCAGCCTATCAGGAGCTTGGACTCGATTGTCTTGTATGTATTGGAGGCAATGGAACACAGCGTACGACATACATGCTGTCGCAGCTGGGATTAAACGTTATAGGTGTTCCAAAAACTATAGACAATGACGTTTATGGCACTGATGTAACCTTTGGATTTGATACAGCTGTAAATATTGCAACAGATGCTATAGACCGTCTGCATTCTACAGCCAGCTCACACCGTCGTGTTATGGTTATCGAGCTTATGGGTCATCATGCAGGATGGATCACACTTTATGCCGGTATGGCAGGTGGAGCAGATATAATATTACTCCCTGAGTTGGGGTACAACATGAAGGTTATAATCGACAAGATAAATAAACGTATGGAGTTGGGTAAAGCATACTCAATTGTTGCAGTTGCTGAAGGAGTGGAGCTTCCAACAAAGGAACGTCCGGCAACATATTTTGCCAGAGAGATTGAGGAGCAGACAGGGTATGAAACACGTGAAACCGTTTTGGGTTACATACAAAGAGGCGGATCACCCTCGCCAAGTGATAAAATTCTCGGTACTCTATTAGGCGGTCATGCAGCTGACCTTATACATGAAGGAAAGTTTGGTCGCATGGTAGCTAAACTAGGCAATAAAATATCTGATGTACCTTTATCAGAAGTTGAAGGGAAACTGCGACTAATTACTCCTGATACAGATCTTGTGGTTCAAGGTAAAAAAATGGGAATCTCTTTCGGGGTTTGGTAAAACCCCTTAAGATTCCATATCGTTATCTTCCAACTCAGTCTCAGATTTTATTGATTCTATCAGAACGTCCTGCAAATCATTACTTTCTCGCAATTTCTTGATTGCCATTTTTGCAGCTTTCTGATGAGATTCTTTCTTTGAGTAACCTTTACCTGAGCCAATCTCAACATTACCTACCTTAACACAGGATACAAAAACCGGGTTATTTTGTGAGTCGTATGACGAATCAGTCACCTCAAAGATAACATCAACCCTGTTTTTCTGTCCCCATTCAATTAATCTTGATTTAAAATCTACCTCACTCTTAAGTACTTTTTCAATATTAATATGTTGCTTGATCATCGTCTCAAAAACAAACTTCTTGGCAACACGATAACCCTGGTCGAGATATATAGCCCCGATCAGAGCTTCAAGTGCATCACCATAAATATTTGTATTGTGTGCAAGATTCCGGGTGGCTGAAACAATCAGTTTGTCCAGTCCCAGATTAATTGCAAGTTTGTTCAAAGTTTCCCTTTGTACTATTCGAGAACGCGTACTTGTAAGGAAGCCCTCCTTCTTGTTTTCAAATTTCTTATATAGAATATCCGCTACAATTGCATCCAATATAGCGTCACCCAAGAATTCAAGTCGCTCGTTATTCACCCATTTCCCTTTCTTGGAACGGACAGAAGAAGAGCGGTGAGTCATGGCTTCCCTGTACAGATCAATCCTATCAGGATAAAATCCCAGTACATTATAAAAAGTAAGGTAAGGCTCCTTCCCTCTGTGTGGAATAGCCTTAATCCTTTTTACTAATCTTCTTAACACATTACTTATTGTATTGCTTGAGAATTACACTTGCGTTGTGTCCCCCAAAGCCAAAAGTATTAGATAACGCAGCTCTTATCTCTCTTTTTTGAGCTTTGTTGAATGTAAAATTCAGATTGTAGTCAATTTCCGGATCGTTATCCCCTTCTACATAGTTAATGGTTGGGGGAACTATCTGATCTTTCAATGCCAGTATACAGAAGAGCGCTTCCATTGCTCCAGCGCCTCCCAGCAGGTGACCGGTCATTGATTTGGTAGAACTGATGTTTAACTTATAGCTATGATCGCCAAATACATCCTTAATTGCTTTCACCTCAGATATATCACCTACCGGTGTAGAAGTTCCGTGTACATTAATATAATCTATATCTTCTGGTGTCAGTTCAGCATCTTCCAATGCATTTCGCATAACAAGTTTGGCACCAAGTCCTTCAGGATGAGAAGCAGTGATGTGATAAGCATCAGCCGACATTCCTCCTCCAACTACTTCTGCATAAATTTTAGCTCCACGAGCTAAGGCGTGCTCCAGTTCTTCAAGAACCAGAACAGTACCACCCTCACCAATAACAAATCCATCGCGGCTGGCACTAAATGGTCGTGAAGCCTTTTCCGGAGATTCGTTTCTTGTTGAAAGTGCGTGCATTGCATTGAACCCTCCAACAGAAGCAGCACTAATAGTGGCCTCCGACCCTCCTGATACAATCACATTAGCTTTATTAAGTCTAATCAGATTGAACGCATCAACAATAGCGTTAGTTGATGAAGCACAGGCTGATACGGTTGCATAGTTAGGACCCCTCAGTCCATAAATCATAGAGATATGCCCTGCAGCAATATCGGCTATCATTTTCGGAATGAAAAAAGGATTAAATCTAGGGGCTCTATCTTTTTCAAGATAATAATTGCCTACCTCTTCTTCAAAAGTTCTTATTCCGCCAATACCGGCAGAGAATATCACACCTATTCTGTCTCTGTTTTCCTTGTCAAGATCCAGACCTGAATCCTCCATTGCCTCTTTCGCTGCGTGAATGGCAAATTGTGAGTATCGGTCATATTTCCTTGCCTCTTTTCTCTCGAAAAGATTGTTTGGATCAAAATCCTTTACTTCACAAGCAAACTGAGTCTTGAAAAGTGATGCATCGAAATGAGTAATAGGCCCGGCACCACTTTTACCTGCTAAAGCGTTTTCCCACGTGGTTTTCACGTCGTTGCCCAGCGGGTTGATGGTTCCCAGGCCTGTTACTACAACTCTTTTTAATTCCATGAATAGAATCGATTATTTCGCGTGTTGTTCTACATATGCAATCGCATCGCCAACACTTGAGATCTTTTCTGCCTGATCGTCTGGAATTGAGATGTTGAATTCTTTTTCGAATTCCATAATCAACTCTACTGTATCAAGTGAATCAGCTCCTAAATCATTAGTGAAGCTTGCAGTTTCTGTAACTTCAGATTCTTCAACACCTAATTTGTCGACAATGATCGATTTCACTCTTTGTGCTACTTCTGACATAACTTTCAATATTAATTAATAAATAAAATATTATTCTTAAATTTGCGTTTGCAAAGTAACACAAATTTTCTCTAATTGTGCAAGCTTTTGTACAGTAAAAATCAAAAAAGTGCACAAATAAACCATATTTGTGCAAAAAAATCAGCTTTTAAATGGTAAATCTAGCAATTTTTGCCTCAGGTAATGGGAGTAATGCCGAAAATATCGCCAACTATTTTCTTAATAATCTCGATATTAATATTGTACTTATAGTATCAAACAGGGTCAATGCATATGTGCATGAGCGAGCTAAAAAACTTGGCATCCCTTCTGTTACATTTTGCAAGAGCGATTTTGCCGATGGCACATCTATATTAAAGACACTCAAAGATTATAATACAGATTTTATAGTACTTGCAGGATTCCTTTTAAAAGTACCCGAAACAATCTTGTTGTCTTATCCCGAACGTATAGTAAATATACATCCTGCACTTCTTCCTAAATATGGTGGCAAAGGAATGTATGGTGATTATGTGCATCAGGCAGTAAAAGCAGGCGGTGATCAGCAGTCGGGAATCACTATACATTATGTAAATGAAAACTATGATGAGGGAGACATTATATTTCAATCCACCTGTGAAGTTTTGCCAACCGACACACCCGAAGATATCGCCAACAAGGTTCACGCCCTTGAATATGAGCATTATCCTAAAATAGTTGAGGAAATAATAAAAAATTCTTTCCCTAAAACTGATAAATTAAAAATAAATTGTATCTTTGCACTCCCATTGCGGTCGTGGCGTAATTGGTAGCCGCGCTAGACTTAGGATCTAGTGTCGAGAGACGTGGGGGTTCGAGTCCCTTCGACCGCACAACAAAAAACCAATTACTAGCTCCCTTAAGAGAAATCTTAAGGGAGTTTTTTTATTTAACAACCCTCAATTATCACTCCCCTTTTAAATATACTCAATCTTCAATACCTCAAATAGAATATCTTTGTTATCTCGTTTTAAAACAGCTTTATCTCCAACTTTCTTGTTAGTCAGTACTGTTGCCAAAGGTGACAGAAAGGATATTTTGCCTTTCGAGACATCGGCTTCATCAACGCCTACAATTTGAAAAGTTTTTATCTTGTTTGTTTCCTCTATCTTTAAGGTAACTGTTGCTCCAAACCTTATCTCATTTTGTGGTTGATCTTCTAAATTGATCACTACAGCTGAATCTATTCTGTTATCAAGCAGAAATATTTTCGCATTAATAAATTTCTGGGCAACCCATTTTTCATCTTCGTCTGCAATGTTAAGACTTTCTCTTTCTAAGACAAGGCTCTCCCTCTCAGCCAATAACTCATCCATCCCTGCTTGGGTTACATAATTAATTTCTCCTTCAGGTAAAAAAGCTCTGGGTGGCACAATGGGTATTTTTTCCTGATCATCCTCTTTGACAAATCCTCGGCTCATAGTTATTAGAGTTTATGTTTTATTATTAAACAACTTATCTTCAAAAACTTCCCAAAAATTTAGAGGGATCTGCATTTGCATTTATAATTCTCTTTCAATTTCTGGATCAGTTTGTGTTGTCCTGATTTATTTACATATAATATAAACTTATTTCAGGGCATATCAAGTTTCACTCTGACTTTCCTCTTATCCGACTCTTACCCGGCTCTTATCTTCTTCTTATATGGCTTATATAAACAGGGTCATTATAAGTAGGAGGTAGGGGTCAGGTTAGGTTAAGATATGGATGAAATATACTGATAAAGATAGATATTCTGCATAAAAAAAGGAAACCATCCCGATAATTGGGATGGTTTCTTTTAAAGCAGTCGGGAAACAGAATGTTTTCCCTGATAGTTTATGATCAAATAAATGTATTAGTCTAACTGTGGACCTGAAGGGATCAAAGCTTTAGCTGCATCAGTGTCGGTATACTGTTTGAAGTTTTCAATATACATAGCTGCAAGTTTCTTAGCTTTTGCTTCCCATTCGCTCTTATCTGCATAAGTTGAACGTGGGTCAAGGATATCTGATACATTATTCAATTTAGCAGGTACAGTAAGATTCATAATTGGAATATGAATTGTTTCAGCCTCTTCAATTGAACCATCGATGATAGCATCAATGATAGCACGAGTATCTTTCAATGAGATACGTTTTCCTGTTCCGTTCCATCCTGTGTTTACAAGATATGCTTTTGCATTGTGCTGCTCCATTTTCTCAGCAAGACGCTGTGCATAAATTGTTGGGTGAACAGTTAGGAAAGCTTCACCGAAAGCTGGTGAGAATGATGGAACCGGTTCAGTAATTCCACGCTCTGTACCTGCAAGCTTGCTGGTAAATCCGCATAGGAAGTGATACTGTGCCTGGTTGTTATCCAAGATTGATACCGGAGGTAATACACCAAATGCATCAGCTGAAAGATAGATGATCTTTTTAGCATGTCCTGCACGAGATGGCAATACAATTTTGCTGATGTGGTAAATTGGATAGGATACACGTGTATTTTCTGTTGCAGAGATGTCAGAGAAATCGATATTACCTTCATCATCAACAGCAACGTTTTCTAGAAGTGCATCGCGACGGATAGCTCTCCAGATGTCTGGTTCGTTCTCTTCGCTCAGGTTTACAGTTTTTGCATAGCAACCACCTTCGTAGTTGAATACACCGTTGTCATCCCATCCGTGCTCGTCGTCACCAATCAAGAAGCGTTTTGGGTCGGCAGAAAGAGTTGTTTTACCAGTTCCTGAAAGACCAAAGAAGATAGCTACATCACCATCTTTGCCAACGTTTGCAGAGCAGTGCATTGAAGCGATACCGCGTAATGGCAGATAGTAGTTCATAAGGGCAAAAATACCTTTTTTCATTTCACCACCATACCATGTTCCACCGATAACCTGCATTTTTTCGGTAAGATCGAACAGGGTGAAGTTTTCAGAATTTAATCCGTGCTCCTGCCATTTATCGTTGGTAGTTTTAGATCCGTTTAAGCACACGAAATCAGGCTCTCCGTAATGAGCAAGCTCGTAGTGAGAAGGACGAATGAACATGTTGGTCACAAAATGAGCCTGCCATGCTACTTCCATGATGAAACGTACTTTCATGCGGGTGTCTTCATTTGTACCGCAGAATGTGTCAACTACATAAAGTTTTTTAGCTTTAGAAAGCTGAGTAGTTACACGACCCTTGCAATAGTTGAATGCTTCTTTTGAACATGGGCGGTTGATAGTACCATCCCACCAAAGAGTGTCTTTTGTTACGTCGTCTTTCACGAAGTATTTGTCCTTAGGAGAACGACCTGTGAACTTACCTGTGTATACAGCTGTTGCACCACTCTTTGTTAGCTTAGCTTTTTCGAAACCTTCATTTGCAGGATTCATCTCATCTTGAAAGAGAGTCTCGTAAGAAGGATTGTGAACTATTTCAAAATCCCCCACAATTCCGTACTTGCTTAAATCTAAATTTGCCATCTTAATAATTAGGGTTTAATGTTTATGATTGTATAAAACTTATTCTGTATTTTAAACCTGAAACAACTGTACAAAAATATACAAATTATTTTATTCTGGAAAGGAATTAAAGAAAATTTTCTTTAATTGGTGATTTTTTCTCCTTCAAACCTCTAATTCAACAAAAAAAGGATATAAAAGTTTAGATAAAGAACGAAAAATTGTACCTTTGTTTTCCGAAAATAAATTTATCCCTATGCAAATAATTAACTTTTCGGAGCAAAATTCGCTAATCAGTATCTATATACGCGAAATAAGAGATATAACAATCCAAAATGACAGACTTCGTTTTCGCAGAAATATAGAGAGGATTGGAGAAATCATGGCTTATGAAATTAGTAAGCAGTTAGCCTATAAAACCATAAGTGTTAATACTCCACTAGATGTTGCTGATGCAAATATTCCTGATGAGGAGATAGTGATTGCTACTATCCTTAGAGCGGGTTTGCCGTTTCATCACGGTATGCTTAATTATTTTGATGGTGCGGAAAACGCGTTTGTATCTGCTTACAGGAAGTATAAAGAGACGGGGCATCAGTCGTTTGATATCCACATTGAATATATTGCTTCACCCTCTATAGAAGGTAAAACATTGATTCTTACTGATCCGATGCTTGCCACTGGAAGTAGCATGGAGCTTACTTACAGGGCACTGCTTACAAAAGGGAATCCATCTAAAATTCATATTGCAACTATAATTGCAAGTCAGCAGGCTATTGACTACTGCAAGATGCATTTCCCTGAGGATAAAACTACTATATGGGCTGCTGCAATTGATCCGGGATTGAATGAGTCTTCTTATATTGTTCCAGGTATTGGTGATGCAGGCGATCTTGCCTACGGTGCTAAGGTTTAGTCGTAGAACTTTTTCTCGAAAGCTTTAAACTCTCCTTTATTTAGAATCAGTCGTTTCCAGACAGCTGACAAAAATCCTGTTCCATAGCCTGTGAGCTGTATCCATGATGCTGCAATGCTATATAGGGCTACATTGAATGATTTGCTGATTTTGAGTGAATCTATGAAGATAACTATAGAGTATACTACAGGTGTCAGGAGGAACAGAGGTGATATTACTGATAGTAACACCATTGCTGCCATTCCAACCACAAAGCAGGCGGGAAGTGAGTGAACTAATTTAAGTGAGCCGGGATGCAGCAGGTGCAGATTGATTCTGGCAATTCCTGAATTATAGACCTGTTTGAAAAACTGACGGAAGGTGGATCTTCTCTTATGGTAAACATAAGCATCGGTAATAAGTGCAGTTTTAAATCCTGACTTAATGAGGCGGAGACTAAAGTCGATATCTTCTCCAAATCTCATCTTTCCATATCCACCAACTGCTTTAAATGCTTTTTTTGTTACGCCAAGGTTGAAACTACGTGGGTGAAATTTATCTATCGATTTTTTTCCTCCTCTTATTCCTCCCGTAGTAAAGAAGGAGGTCATAGAGTAGTTGATAGCTTTTTGTATGGTGGTAAAGCCGGGGAGTGCAGCATCTGGTCCTCCATAAGCATCTGTATTGTAAGATGAAAGGAATCTGACTACATTCTCCAGGTAACTCTCGGGTATGATGCAGTCGGAGTCGAAAAAGATAAGCCACTCATACTGTGCAAGCTCTGCTCCTGCATTTCTACTTAAGCCGGGGCCCGAATTTGCTTTTTCGAAATAGTTAATGTTAAGCCGATCGGTATATTTACCAACTACCCTATCACTCTTTAGTGTTGATCCATCTTCTACGATTATAACTTCAAACTGCTTGAAGGTCTGATTAGAAAGACTCATTAGGAGTTCGTCCAGCTCGTCGGGACGGTTGAAGACTGGTATTATAACCGAGAATTGCATAGGTGATCTTTTTTTTATTCTGTACAAAACTAAACATTTTCTTTCGTTCTTCAATTTATTTGTGACTGTTGATTGTGATTGATAAAAACAAATAAAAAAATGTGAAAATCATTGAATATTTAAAAAAATAGAATACCTTTGCGAATTATAATATTCAGATATAAGTAATGTCCAGGCTATTTATAGGCATAATTATTTGTGTATCAATACTACTAACTATCACATGCAGTAGGGGAGATGGAACTGTCATTAAAGGTGAAATAACCAGTCTTGACTATCCTTATCTTCTTGCTACATATCTTTCTTCTGATACGCTGGTAATTGATACTATACCGGTTAATAGCACTGGAGGGTTCTCTTATAATGTTGATATAGATTCACTGACTACATTCACTATCTATATGAATAACTATGAGAGTGCTGCTGTAGTTTATGCTGACAAGAACCAAAAATTAAAAGTTGTTGGTGATGCTAAATTGCCTGATCTGATAAGAGTTAACGGTAATGAAATCAATGATGATCTTACTCTGTTCAAGAAGCAAAACCAGGATCTGCTGAAACAGCGAGGTCAATTGCTTTTCAATTTCAATATAAGTGGTGATTCGGATTCTATACAGTTTAATACTTTAAACAGGAATGATGATATCGCTAGCATGAACCTGCTGAATCATGAACTAACTTTAAGGGCAGAGGAGTATATACGTGAAAATCCTACAAAACTATCCAGTCTTGTGCTTATAAGTAATTTCTTTATGAACAGCGATACTCCATTAGCACTGGAGAGGGTTTTGGGATATATTGAGGGTGATATAAAAGAGACGCGAATTGCAAAACGATTATATGCATATTCCGAGAAGGTGAACCGCTCTGCAGAAGGTGCAATAATTCCATATTTTCAGTTGCACGATCTAAAGGGTGATACTATAAATTCTTATGATTACAAAGGTAAATACCTGCTTCTTTCATTTGTTTCCTCTTCAGGAATTGAGTCACGGGAAACAATTGAGCTTCTGAAAAATGAGTATGAAAAGCTCGATAGCAGCAAGGTTGAATTTGTTTCTGTATATATTGATTCAGATATTTACCCTGTAGATTATCCTCAACAAGATTCGATACCCTGGACAATAGTTCCCGAAAAAAGAAGCTGGGGATCTGATATAGTTGATTTGTTAAATGTGCAGTATATACCATTTAACATACTTGTTAAACCTGACGGTGTTATAATGGAGAGGAATGTTCCTTCCCAGGAGGTTGCTGAGGTAATCAACAAATCATTAGATAATTAATTTAAAAAATATAATCTGAAAAACTGTAACAAATGCTGGTCAAAGTATTTGGAGCAGCTGTTCAAGGTATAGATGCAACTCTAATCACTATTGAAGTAAACTGCTCTAGAGGTATCCGGTTTCTCCTTGTTGGGTTACCGGATACTTCCGTAAAGGAGAGTCACGAACGTATTGTGTCGGCTCTGGAAGTAAATGGGCTTAAATTCCCTCGCAAACAAGTAGTTATTAATATGTCGCCCGCAGATATCAGGAAAGAGGGTTCGGCGTACGATCTCCCGCTGGCTGTTGGAATCCTGGCAGCTTCTGAGTCTGTGAGAACGGATAAGCTTGGTGATTATCTTATTATGGGTGAGCTTTCGCTTGATGGCTCTGTTCTGCCCCTGCGAGGTGCCTTGCCTATTGCTATAATGGCAAAAGAAAATGGCTTTAAAGGGCTTGTTCTGCCATTGGCGAATGCTAAGGAGGCTGCTGTTGTGGAGGGCCTGGATGTTTATGGTGTCAGCAATATTAGAGAGGTGGTTGATATGTTCAATAACAACGAACTGCCTGATGTAACCAAGGTTGACCTTGAAGAGGAATTCAGAAATAGCATATCTGATTATGAGCTTGATTTCTCAGATGTTAAGGGTCAGGAGAATGTAAAAAGAGCAATTGAAGTTGCTGCAGCAGGAGGCCATAATATAATTATGGTTGGTCCCCCTGGATCAGGCAAATCTATGATGGCTAAAAGGGTGCCATCAATTCTACCTCCATTTACTCTGGATGAGGCACTCGAGACAACCAAAATACATAGTGTGGCGGGAAGGACTGATTTGAACTCATCTCTAATGTTTAACCGCCCTTTTCAAACACCTCATCACTCAATCAGTAATGTTGCAATGGTTGGGGGTGGTACTAATCCGCAGCCTGGAGAAATAAGTCTGGCTCACAACGGGATACTGTTTCTGGATGAGCTGCCTGAATTTAATAGGAGTGTTCTTGAGGTGCTGCGTCAACCTCTTGAGGATCGTGAAATTACCATATCAAGATCAAAATACAGTGTTAAATATCCTGCCGGATTTATGCTGGTAGCAGCCATGAATCCTTGTCCCTGCGGCTATCATAATCACCCTGACAGGGAGTGTGTATGTCCTGCCGGCTCTGTTCTTAAGTACCTCAATAAAATATCAGGTCCGCTCATGGATAGAATAGATATACAGATTGAGATTGTTCCTGTACCATTTGAGAAGATATCTGGTAGGGCTTCTTCAGAGAAGAGTTCTGATATAAGAGAGAGGGTTATCAGGGCAAGGGAGATACAACGTAAGAGATTTAAGAGTGTAAAGGGTGTTCATTCTAATGCGCAGATGACAAGCCGGATGCTGCACAGATTTGCACAGCCTGATGCTGCGGGACTGAAGTTGCTTAAAACAGCAATGGAGCGACGATCGCTTTCGGCAAGAGCATACGACCGTATATTAAAGGTTGCCCGTACTATCGCTGATATTGATAACAGTGAGAATATAAAACCCGTTCATATTGCAGAGGCTATAAATTACAGGAATCTGGATAGTGAGAACTGGGCATATAAGTAATCACCTTTTCTCGAAGTGATGATCATCATAGTATTTAGTGAAGGTATGTCCCCACCTGAATCCTAACCTGCGGAACTCATTTACAACTATGTGGCCGGGGTATAGTGTGCCGTTGACAGTTGTGTCCAACACCGCTCCGGCTGGAGTGTTTGGTCTGTCTATGTTTTTCCATCTGAGTGGATTGAATCTTGGATTTATATCAATTGCCATTCCTGTGGCATGTTTTGAATAGGATATGTTTCTATAGCAGAAGCTATAGCTGTTGTTGTCAGCCATAGATAGACTATCATTCCAGCCATATTTTACTATTGGTATTGCTTTTTCAATTACAAATCCCTCATCTAACATGAAGCTGAAAATCTCTTTTATATCATTGGCGATTTGTCGGTTAGTAACCACCTGCCCTTTGTGAATCTTGCCATCAGTGGATATGTAATATACATCAACCAGTTCAAGCTGACTGATTATTTCTTCGGGTGCTTCTGAATACTCTACTGCTTCATCAAAAGTATAGCTTGCATCTATTATTGTGTCGGGCAGCACAGGTTCCTGTATAATATTTTGTAGATCCTCTGCAGTGGAATCTGCATGGATATCTGCAGGGGTCGCTGAATCTCTTCTATTATTGTTACAGGATAGAATGATTAAGAAAATCAGGAAGAAAAGATTTTGGAGTCTCATCCCTTGTAAGCTCTCTTTTATTTGTTTAAATGTTTCTTAATTCAGCTCCAGACCAAATTCATCTGACAGTTTCAGTAGTGAAGGGTTCTTTTTTGCCATCTCATCAAATATCTCTCGAGAGGTGAGTGGTTTTTTGATAGCATTTCCTTCTGCAATCTTTATTGTCATTGTTAGATCGTCGTTCTTAACCTTGCTTCTGAGAAATGAAAGGATTGAAAGACTGCTGTTTGTAAGGTACTCTTTGTTTATCTCGGTATTTACTTCTACCTCGAAGATTACATCACTGATCAGTCTGGGATGATAGAGGCTCATGGTGTTTTTGAGTAGCGGTTCTCCTTTGAGATTTGCTGCATACTCATCCCATGCTTCTTTAAGCTCTTTTTCCGTGAATGGGTTGTTGCCATTGCCGGTGCTTGCTTTTTTCTCTTCTTCGGGCTCTTCCTCTTTCTGATCTCTAAGAGATAAGATGGATATACCCATTCCTTTTAAGGCAGATTTCTTCTTTACAGGGGTAGTTGGCTTTGATGTTTCATCAGGTGTTTGTTCTGTCTTTTTTTGTATTGGCGCTGTCTCTGCCTTTGGTGTTGCGTCAGATCTCTTTACTTCCGTTTGCGAAGTTTTTGATTCTGAGGCTGTTTTCTCAATCGGCTTTATAGAACTTTTTTTTTCTGCAGCAGATGTGGGATTCTCCTGAAGTTGACACAATTTAATTAGTGTAAGCTCAAGAAGCAGACGTCTGTTTTTGCTAACCCTGTAATTGAGGTCGCACTCATTCGCAATCTCAATAGCTTTGTAGAGGAATTCATTACTACATTGCTTTGCAGTATCGATATACTGATCTCTTATAGATGCACCAACCTCAAATAGAGAGGCTGTCTTTGGGTCCTTGCAGACCAGCAGGTCACGGAAGTGCGATGCTACACCACTAATGATATATTGTCCCTCAAAACCACGGTTCAGGATATCGTTAAGAATCAGCAAGCAATCTACAACATTGCCGGCAAGAATAGCGTTGGTAAGTCTGAAATAGTATTCGTAATCAAGTACATTGAGGTTTTCAATTACTGCTCTGTATGTTATATTTCCCTGTGTGAAGCTTGCGGTCTGATCAAATATTGATAGTGCATCACGCATACCGCCATCCGCTTTTTGTGCTATAACATTCAGTGCTTCTGCTTCGGCTGTAACGCCCTCTTCCTGTGCAACGTATTGCAGATGTTCAACAATATCGGCAATATTTATACGGTTGAAGTCATAAACCTGACAGCGTGATAGTATTGTGGGTATGATCTTATGTTTCTCTGTTGTAGCAAGGATAAATATCGCGTGGGAGGGAGGCTCTTCAAGTGTCTTTAGAAATGAGTTGAAGGCAGATTGCGAGAGCATATGTACCTCATCGATAATATAAACCTTGTATTTGCCTATCTGTGGTGGGATGCGAACCTGCTCGATCAGCATGCGAATATCATCTACACCGTTGTTGGATGCAGCATCAAGCTCATGGATGTTGTATGACCTCTGTTGGTTGAATGCAACGCACGACTCGCAATTGTTACATGCTTCGTTATCGGGAGTGAGGTTCATGCAGTTGATTGTTTTCGCGAAAATGCGTGCACAGGTGGTTTTACCGACACCGCGGGGACCACTGAAAAGATATGCATGCGCAAGTTTATTGCCGACAATGGCATTTTTTAATGTAGTTGTCAGAGCCTCTTGCCCAACCACGCTTTTGAATGTGGATGGTCTGTATTTTCTAGCAGAAACAATAAAAGTATCCATGTATATTCGGGATGATTTGGATGATCAGTAAAATACAAATGTACTAAAAAAATATCGGTTTTTTCCACGGTTTTTCTATCTTTACCGAGATAAGCAAAAATAAGAAGTTAGTATTATGAGAAATATTTTGTCTTTGTGTTCGTTTACCCTACTTATTGTTATTTTATCTGCTGTTTCATGCTCTTCTGGCAAGGAGTATCAATCTTCTAAAAGAGATATTAAGGATAAGGAATTATCGGTGGTCTCTCCGACAATTGTGCCTGATACATTTGTACTTCCTGATATACCTGAAGTTATAACAGATACGGATGAGCGTGCAAAATATCTTGTAAGTCATTATTGGGACAGGTTTGATTTTAGTAATGCTGATTTAGCCAGACGCCCCGAAATTACTGAACAGGCTTTTGTGGATTTTATCAATATACTGAATTACGTACCAAAGGCAAATGCTGATGAATCGCTTGTGAATACTCTCAGGAGCGCTGAGGCAGATACTGCAATGTATGTACATTTTATTTCGCTTTTTGAAAAGTATTTCTACGATCCTAATTCACCTTTCCGTAATGAGGAGTATTATATCCCTGTGTTGAATGAGATTGCAAGATCTTCGATGTTGACAGATGTTTCAAAATCGGTATACAAATTTCAGCTGGATATGGTAAAGAAGAACAGAGTGGGTGAAAGAGCCAATAATTTCAGCTACACTCTGGCGTCGGGTCGTTCTTACTCTTTATATGATCTGCAAAGTGAATTTACTATTCTCATGTTTTCTAATCCGGGATGTCCCACTTGTGAAGCTGTAATTGCGCAGATGGCAAAATCAGCGCCTATAAACAATGCTCTTTCGAGAAATAGTGCTAACAGGACAATGCTTACAATACTTACTCTATATCCTGATCAGGATCTTGATGAGTGGCTGTCGCATCTGTCTGATTTGCCTACTGGATGGGTGCATGGATATGATAAGGATCTAAAGATTACTAATCAGAGATTATACGATATAAAGGCTATTCCTACCATATATTTACTGGATAAAGATAAGAGAGTGTTGTTGAAAGATACTTCAATTGAGGCAGTTGAGTCGTTTTTTTCGGTTCAACATTAAATGAATTCCTCAAATTTAACATTTGAAATGAAATTTTTTATCTCAAAAATTCGGTATTACAAAAAAATGACATACTTTTGACCTCTTTAAAATCGGACTTTTAGCGAAAAGTCCTTATAAATAAAAGGTTTAGCAACTGCGAGAAGCACGGCTTGCCTATTTACTAACCAAAATTATTTTATATGAGGTACGTGAACTTTTGCCTTATAGCAATATTTTCACTTGTATTATCATCGGGCTCTGTAAAGGATGCTGCTCCATCAATAGGTTATTATCCGGGAGAAGTAATACCTGATATTATTTTAACGGATGTGGAGGGTGATAGTTATAAGATAAGTGATTATAAAGGCAAAAAAGTCGTGGTTAATTTCTGGGCATCATATGACGCCCAATCCAGAGCCACAAATGTTCTTCTGTATAATTATCTTAAGATGAATGATGCAGACGCAACGTTTATATCTGTCAGTTTTGATAAGAACAAAGATGTTATAAAGAGGACTTTTGAAATGGATAACCTCGAAGGAATTTCACAGTTTTGTGAAATTGATGGGGCAGATTCAGAAATCTATAATGATTTTAAGCTGAATCGAGGCTTCCGAAATTACTTAATAGACGAAAACGGAGTTATAAAAGCGATGAATTTCACTCCGGATGAACTAAGAAGTTTGATTTAAGTATTAAAAGAAGAATTAATTAAGAACGGTCGTTGTATTTTCAGCGTCCGTTTTTTAATTTGTTTACATCCTGAATTCTTGTCTAATGCTTGTCTGCAATTTGTTATAGATATATTTCGTATCAAATTGATAGAAGTTCTAATTTATAATGTTTTAAATTGGATTAAAAAATTGCAAAATAAATACAATATTATTACAAATTAATTATTACATTTGTGCGATTTAATTGAAATACCGATAGTTATAATTCTTAATTCTTTGATGTATATTTTTAAAAAGAGGTGAAAAATATAGCATAACCAGGTTTCCATGAGTTAAATTACAAGTTTTATGAGTATTCAATCTGAAATTAAAATTAACCAGTTTCAACTGGCATTGTTGCTTGATGAATCTGATAAAGATTTTTTCAAATGCTCAATAGCGCACAATGTGTATTGTTTAAACTGCAGAGATGTTGCAAAAAATGGGATTGATATCACAGAACTTTATCTTACAGAGTTTAATGATATTAGGGTACATGGCAGATGTAAAATCTGTAATTGTGAAGTTCGCCGACTTTTTGAGTTCGGCGAGGAAGATAAATTTAATAATAAAGCTAAAAAATTAAGAAAATCTATTCAAGCATCCTGAAAAACTGATTTACATATATTATATTTGCACCCAAAAAAATATATTTTAACAATTAATGGAAAACAAACAACTCACTCCGTTTTATAAAACCATTGTTGGAGTGCAATTTCTTTTCGTTGCTTTCGGTGCAACAGTATTAGTTCCTCTCTTAGTCGGGCTCGATCCCTCAACAGCATTATTTACTGCAGGTGTTGGTACTCTGGTATTTCATTTAGTTACAAAGGGTATTGTTCCAATTTTCCTTGGAAGTAGTTTCGCATTTATTGCTCCAATAGTAAAAGCTACAGAGCTGTATGGTTTAGCTGGGACACTTTCTGGTATGGTAGCAGTTGGTTTTGTGTATATAGTTATGAGTGCACTTGTAAAATGGCAGGGGGTGAAGCTTATTAAAAGATTGTTTCCACCGGTGGTGATAGGTCCGGTAATTATGCTGATCGGTCTCTCTTTAGCCGGTACAGGTGTGGATATGGCAAAAGAGGACTGGTTGCTGGCAATCATTGCACTTACTACTGCAATTGTTGTGAGCTTGTTTGCTAAAGGGCTGCTAAAGCTTATCCCGATATTTGCAGGTATCATTGTTGGTTACATTGCAGCTGTGATCTTAGGAAGGGTAGATATGTCTCCTATTACTGAAGCTGCCTGGTTTGGTTTGCCTCATTTTGAGAAACCTGAATTTTCATGGGGCGCTATATTGTTCATGATACCTGTGGCAATTGCACCGGTAATTGAGCATGTTGGCGACGTATATGCAGTTAGCCAGGTGGCAGGAAAGGATTTTGTGAAGAAACCAGGTTTGCACCGCACAATGCTGGGAGATGGAATTGCTTGTATGATTGCTGGTTCAATTGGTGGACCTCCAGTTACAACATACTCCGAAGTTACAGGTGCTATGGTACTTACAAAAGTTACCGATCCTGTAGTTATTCGTATTGCAGCTATAACAGGAATTGTTTTCTCTATGATCGGAAAAATCAGTGCGATCCTTAAAACTATACCCGGATCTGTGCTGGGTGGTATTATGCTTTTATTATTTGGGACTATCGCAGCAACGGGTATCAATAATATGGTTTCTAACAAAACTGATATGGGGAATACCCGTAACCTGATAATTGTATCACTTATACTTACTACAGGAATTGGAGGTGCTGTTCTGCAGATTGGTGAAATTAGCATGACAGGCATTGGTTTGTCGGCACTCATAGGAGTATTGCTGAATCTGATCATCCCTCAAGATAAGGTGGAAGAAAGAAGCAAAGAGTAGAAATTGATAATTTTGCTGAGTTTTTTTAACTTAAATTATTGTTAGGTAAAAAATATATCATTCTTTTGGGAAATATTCCAAAGGAATGTTTATATTTGTGTGTCACTGCCCACTCTTGTTCAAGTTTTTTAATAATGTGTAAGTTGAAAAACTATGAATTCGGTTAGGGAGAATACACTGCGACTGGTAATAAAACCTGAGTCTTTTAATGAAATAATTTCAGGTAAAAAAAAGACTGAAGCAAGGGAAATTAAGGATACTACCTTCAGGAAATATCTTCAAACATGGACTGAGGGCGATAATATAGGATTGCTGTATAATAAAGCTTTAATGGAGGGTGAACCTGTCAGCGAGATTTATTTATACAATAATGGTGTGTATCCATATTTCCCAATAGATTACAAATATCTGAGTATGACCACAGGACCCACTGGTAGTGGTGATATTCTTGTTGTGGAAATAGTCAATATTACTTTTGAACCTGTACTACAGAAAAACGGCTACCCTATACGTTTTAATATTGTTGAGGATGACTTCAAACCTTGCAAAAATGGTAATTATTGCTTCTGGTATATAGTTTATCATTTAGGTAAGGTAGTCGAAATAAAACATAGGAAGAGTGGAGCCGAACATATTATCTGAAATTTTTTGAGTATTATTCTATATCGATCGGATTACATCCTCAGCATCTAATCTGAATTTAGGGTTCAGGGATGGCTGATTCTCATCCTCTTTGTCTCTGTAACCTATGGCAACAGCAAACAGTGTCTTGTAGTTGTCATCTTTTAATATTGCATCATACTCTTTTGTGTTTATCCCTTCCATTGGAGTGGAGTCGATTCCTAAAGTCGCTGTGGCACTCAAAAAGAATCCTAAAGAGAGGTAAACCTGAGAGGTGAGCCATGTCATAATCTGCTCGTCACCCCTGGGTTTTAATACTCTATTGTAATATGTTGTAGTATATTCAGGTAAAAGTTTTAATTTGTTATTCTCGAAAGCCTCCGCATCTTTGACTACACTGAAAATAACAATGTGACTGGCGTCAAGTACCTTTTCTCTGTTTCCTAAAGAGAATTCAGCTAACCTGCTTTTTATTTCTTCGTCGGCAACAAAGGTGAATTTCCAGGGCTGACTGTTTATTGATGATGGACTTAACCTTAGAATCTCTTTCAGTTTTTCAATTGTATGTTCATCTATCTTTTTGCTGCTATCATACTTCTTAGTAGTGTATCTTTTTTGGGCTATATCTAAAAAACTCATATTTTATTCTATATTTATAAATTTAATTTATGATATTGGTATTGCAAATAGTGTGCCAATGTACTAAAAAAATTTCTTTATAAAATCGATAAAATTAGAATATGATATTCTGTATCTTTGAAGCTTTGAAAATCATTGTTTAGTTATTAAATGAAAATGAACGTTGCTTCTCTGAGTTATTCCCTGGTGAAATCTTCTCGTAAATCGATTAGTATAATTGTGCATCCCGATGGTAGAGTGGTGGTTAGGGCGCCTAAGAGGGCCACTAATGGACAGATACATGAGGTGCTTAAAAATAGAATGGGGTGGATTGAAAAACACAGGAAGAGATTTGAGGAGCAGAGACTTAAGAATCCTGAAAGAAAGTTTTTGAGCGGTGAGAAACATCTTTTTCTGGGGGAGGAGTTTATCCTTCGGGTTAGAAAAGCTGATGTTAACAGGGTGATGTTAAATTGTGAGTATATTGATGTTGAGTGTGTCGATGAATCAATAGTTGAGGAATTGATGCGCCAGTGGTATCTCTCTATGGCAAAGGAAAGGCTTCCTCAGATTGTCACACCTGTTATAGAAAGTTTCAGGAGTATATATAAAGTTGCACCTGCCAGAATAACTGTGAAACATATGAGGTCGAGGTGGGGGAGTTGTTCTTCCAGAAAGGCTGTTTCACTAAATAGTAAGCTGATCATGACTCCCGAAAGATGTATTGAGTATGTAATGGTGCATGAGTTGTGTCACCTGATTCATTTTAATCACTCAGAGAACTTCTATTCTCTCCTTGCAGAGATTTTACCCGACTGGAAGGAGAGAAAGAAAGAACTTCGGTCATTTTCACTTTACGGCTACTGATCCTATCAGGTTTGCTCCCAGCTCTGTATTCCAGATTTCGCCGTTGTTGGCAAAGCGAATAGAACGTTTGTTAGTGCTTTTCTCTTTCGGATCGTTGATCTTAAGGTAAATGTCATATTCACCTGACTCTACAATGCCAAATTTACTCATGTTGATCTTGAAATTCAGATCGTGCCATGCCGATTTATTAGTGGGTCTGTTATCCAGGCTTGGAGTCCAGTCTCTGGCATCAATATCTGTAATGACTGAATATGTAGTTGATCCATTCTTGTTTTTCAGGATTACAGATACTTGCTTCTTATTGACTATTAATCCGAACCCTACGTTTTGTAGTTTTCCTCTGAATTTTAATGTTCCATTGGGTCTTACCTGCTTACTTGCGTTTGCATCACGAAGTACCAGACGATATCCCAAGCGATCACGCATAAACTCCATCCCATTTCTGCCATCATATACCGGATCAAATATCGCAGTGCGAGTTACTCCATCATGTTGAGGGGTAAATGGTACAGTTACATTCTCTTCATTGTAAATAAAATCGCTCCATAGACTGTATGCAGCTGAACTGTAGCTGGTATTGAGATGTGTTGTCTGTGCATATGATGCTTCATAGGGTACATTTGGGAATCTGGGGTAGAGCTGATATGGATTATCAGGCTCATTACCTGATCTTACGGTCTCTCCTCCATAGAAATTACTTTGATTTCTTGCCCAGGTTAAAGCACCATTTCTGTCATACTCACCTCCTATTAAATTAATACCTTCAGAAAGAGAGCCACCATCTGTAAAGTTGTCGCTGCCTCTTGAATAGCTGTCGTTGAACATTCCAAAACGTTGTGCGCGCGATCCACGTTCTGGAGCAGGTGGCAGATTTTTGAAGTTGTACTCTGTACCATATTCCATATTCTGCCATGCCATTACACCACCGGCATGAACAAGAATAGAGCGTGATTCAGGTACATAATCCAGAAGGGCATTAAGTAACCAATGGTAGCCTTCTGCAGTTCTGGCATATGATGAGGAGTGCATTTCCCCCCATGGGCCAAAGAAGCCGCCTTTTACTGTCATTATCACATCTTCATACTCTCTGAAGACATTGCCTATCTGCCAGAGATGATACTGTACCCAGTTCTTGTTCTCGTGACCGGGTATGCCGCAAAGGTCTGAATTTTCAGGAGTACCTCCATTTATACCACCTGACTCATACCAGGCGCGTCCTTGAGGCGCACCTGGTTCGCAGTCGTGTATAAACTCATCGTAACCGTCTCTGTTGTGATAAGTATAGCCTCTTCCATCGTAACTAAACTTTACGATTGCAACAGCTTCACTGTCCCTTATCTGCTGAAGTGCAGTCCTAATGTAATCAAGTGCCGCAGGGGTCAATGGTTGTGTTGTTCCATAATTGGGCTGTTTACTGCTCCACCTGCCTGCAGGCAATCCATCAAGTGGTGCATTTGAAGAGAAGTTTCTCAAATCAAATTCCATGTAAACAATGCGGGAGTCAACTTTTACATCAGTACCTGCAATAGTTGCCTTGAGATCAGGAATTGTTGGCTCTGATCCAGAATCAACAGGTACAACATATGATTGAGGTCTGTAAAATCCTCTGTCGGGGTTTGGGATATCAACAGGGTTCTCGGTGTAGTCGAGGTTTTGCTTTTGGAGTTGTGACTGACAACTTATTAATGTTGTTGCAAGTATTATCGAAATTAAAATAAATATTCTTTTCATCTATCTGTTATTTTATCGTTGTTGATCCTATGTAATTAGCTCCCAGCTCAGCATTCCACATATTGCCTTTGTTGGCAAATCGAATACTGCGTTTATTGATACTTTGTTCCAAAGGATCGTTTATTTTAAGATATATATCATATTCACCAGCAGGTACTGTTCCCAGCTCACTGAGGTTTACAGATACATTCATAGTATGCCATGCTTTTGTGTTATCAGCACGACTGTTTCCATTCTCATCTGTCAGCCACTCTCTGGCATCAAGATCTGTTAGTACACTGAATAAATCTGTACTATTTTTGGATTTGAGGATCAGTGAAACATTTTTTCTGTTGATGATATTTCCAAAACCTACATTTTGGATCTTGCCTGTGAAGTTAAGTCTGCCCGTCGGTTTGCAAGTTTCGCTGATTTTTGATTCGCGAAGAATAAGTCGATAACCCAACCTGTCGCGGAAATATTCCAATCCGGTTTTGCCATCATATACAGGGTCGAATATAGCAGTTTTAATTTCTCCGGTGTAGTTGCCGCTCTCAAGTTCCTCTTCGGAGGCAGGAAACTGTATCGGTTTTGTTACATTCTCCTCATTATAGATGAAGTTGTTCCACCTTGAATAATTGCCATGACGCATATTCAAGGCAGTTGTGCGCAGTTGCTGTGCTTCAATTATTGCACCAGGCATGTTACCAAATATATTGTCACCTATACCACCTTCACCCTGCAGAATTTGGTTCTGTTTGTGGAACCATTTAACTACTTTATAACGATCATACACACTGTTGCCATATACTTCAGCGATCATTGAGCTTCCTTCAGAAAGAGAACCATTGTCACTCCAATTACCGGCTGCATAGCTATCATTGAAGAAGCCGAAGCGACTTTCAGGTGAACCTGCAGGTGGTGCGGGCATTTCATCTATGTTGGTAAATGTGTAGTTTGTACAGTATGTTGCGTTATACCAAGCAAGATAACCTCCCGCATGGGTAATAAGTGGTCTTGATGATGGTACAGCCTCCAGGTAGGCGTCCAGAAGCTTTTTGTATGCGTCGGCATTCTGTGCTTCAGGTGATGAATGTTGTTCACCCCAAGGTCCCAGCATTCCTGTTTTAACGCACATGATGATATCTTCAAATTCCTGGAAGATTGGTGTTAGTTGCCAGATATGGTACTCAATCCAGGTTTTATCTTCATGTCCCTCTAAATTACACATTGCAGAAGGGTTGTTTTCGGTAATATACGTAGGCTCAGGTCCATGTATCAACCCCTCTTTAAGATCAAGGTGTGGGTATTTATGCGGTTCTATGTAATTGAAGCCATTACCGTCGTATGAAAATTTTACAAAAGCAACACCTTCACCATCTCTCACCCTTAACAGCAATCCTCTGATATATTCAATAGCATAAGGAGTAAGGGGTCCTGTTACACCTGTTCTTGCTTTCCCAGTGTGAGGATCAGTAAATAGTCCATCTTCATTATAAGCGAAAGCATCACTCGCCGACAAAAATGCATTTGAGGAGAAGTTGCAGAGGTCGAACGACATAAAAGATATACTTGGAAAAGCTGAGACTCCGGTCCCTCCAATATATGGTTTATCTTTCTGGTTAACACCGTTATAGAATTCTGTCTCCACAATATCGTCACCTTCAACGGTAGGTACTTGTCTACCATGATACAGGGGAGTTGTTTCGTCAACTGGTACTCGGTGATCTACTTCAGGAGTTATTCCATAGGGTGAATTAATCTCGTTTACTAACTCAGGAGGGATATTTTGCCAGCGGCCGCGATATGCTCCTCTATCAGGATTTGGGATATCAATTGGATCTCTGTATAGTCAAGATCCTGTAGTTTTAGCGGACTATCACATCCGGCAATAAAAAGTAATGCGATAAATAGGATTTTACCATGCAAAATGTGAGAAGTGAACTTTTTCATATTTTAAATCAAATTTTTCAGCAATTTACACAAAAATAGATATACCTTCTTGATATACAAAGAAAATCACAGACTGTGTAAAAAGGCAACCAGGTATTAGATGAAAATAAGAGTAAAATGAAAAAAAATAATTTAACTTTGTAAAATAACACTTATTTGTTTTCTCACTTTTATTGCATATTTATATGAAGAAATCGATAGTAACATTTTTTTTAATAATGATGATGACAATTGCTTTTGCTGAAGAGAATCCTTTTTTTAAGCCTTTCGACAGGCCATATGGAACAGCTCCATTCAATGATATCAAAATGGAGCATTTTGAACCTGCCTTTGAAAAGGGTATGGAAGAGCATAAGGTGGAAATTGACAAAATAGCTTCTAATAGTGATGCACCTACATTTGCAAATACTATCGCAGCTATGGAGTATTCCGGCAAAACTCTAAATAGAGTAAGCTCAGTCTTTTTTAACCTTCTTAGTGCTGAGAGTAATGATGAGATGATGGAAATTTCACAGCGCCTGAGTCCTAAGTTGTCTGCTCACTCAAATTATATCAATCTGAATGAGGATCTTTTTAAGCGTGTAAAATCGATATATGATGAACGTAATTCACTGGGGCTTACTCCGGAACAGATAAGACTGGTTGAGAAATATTACGAAGGTTTTGAAAATAGTGGTGCAACTTTATCTCCAGAAGATAAGGAGAAATATAGAGCACTTACAATGGAGCTGAGTAAAGCTACACTGGAGTTTGGACAGAATGTTCTTCGTGAAACTAATGCTTTTGAGATGCTGTTGACGGATGAGTCTGACTTGGCTGGATTGCCTAAGAGTGTTATTGATGCTGCTGCCGCAAAAGCTAAGTCAAAGGGTAAAGAAGGCTGGTTATTTGATCTATCTGCTCCAAGTTTAAGTGCTTTCATGAAGTATTCCTCCAGACGTGACCTGAGAGAGAAGCTGTATATGGCAAATAGCACAAAAAACATAAAAGGGGGTGAATTTGACAATAGTGAGAATATTAAGAAAATAGTAAACCTGCGACTTGAAATTGCTAAGCTCCTTGGTTATGACAGTTTTTCCGACTATGTACTGAAAAACAGGATGGCTAAGAATGCTGATGGGGTATTCGGGTTGCTGGATCGTCTGGCTGAGGCTTTTGGGCCTGTTGCTCGTAAAGAGGTGAATGATGTAAAGCAATTCGCTTCTCAGATGGAGGGTAAAGAGATAGAGATTATGCCGTGGGACTGGAGCTACTATTCTGAGAAACTTAAAGATAGCCGCTTCGGTGTTAATGATGAGATGACTCGCCCTTACTTTGAACTGGAGAATGTGAAGAAGGGTGTTTTTGGACTTGCAACTCAGCTTTATGGTCTTCAGTTTGTGGAAAATCCTGAGATTGAGGTCTATCACCCAGAGGTTGAGGCTTTTGATGTGCTTGATGAAAAGGGAGAGTTCCTTTCAGTACTTTATACTGATTTCCACCCTCGTGAGGGTAAACGCTCCGGTGCATGGATGTCTTCGTTTAAAGGTCAATACATAAAAAATGGAGAAGATAGCAGACCACATATTACAATTGTAATGAATTTCACTAGACCCACCGAAACTGAGCCTGCTCTGCTAACATTTAGTGAGGTAAATACATTTCTGCATGAGTTTGGTCATGCTCTGCATGGAATGCTGACAAAGACTACATATGAATCGCTCTCAGGTACCAGTGTTTATCGTGATTTTGTTGAGCTGCCATCGCATTTTATGGAGAACTGGCTGAAAGAGAAGGATTACCTGGATAAGTTTGCGTTCCACTATCAAACAGGTGAAAAGATGCCGGAAGATCTTCTGCAAAGTATAGTGGATGCTGCGAATTATAATGTAGGTTATGCTACATTGCGCCAGTTGTCATTCGGATATCTTGATATGGCGTGGCATTCACTTAAAGAACCTTTTGAAATGGATAATTCAAAATCCATTATAGATTTTGAAACTAAAGCAATGGAACGTGTTCAATTGTTGCCGATTATCGAAGAAACTTGTATGTCAACCTCTTTCAACCATATCTTCTCTGGAGGGTATGCTGCCGGATATTATAGCTATAAATGGGCGGAAGTAATGGATGCCGACGCCTTCTCATTATTTAAAGAGAATGGAATATTTGATAAAGCAACTGCTGATTCATTCCGTAAGAATATTCTGGAGCGTGGAAATACTGAAGAACCTGAAGTGCTTTATAAACGATTCAGAGGTCGTGAAGCTTCAATTGATGCATTGCTTAAGAGAAGCGGGGTAAATAAATAATGAACATCATAAAATAAACCAAATGAGAACAAAAGTTTTATGGACAGTGTTTTTATTACTATCAGTTATAACTTTGTCTGCTCAAAAGAATAGTATGACAAATTTAATTGTCGCTACCTTTAATATTCGTATGGATACTCCGAACGACAATCTGGATTCATGGAAACATAGAAAAGACATGGTAAACGGATTGATTCGCTTTCATGACTTCGATGTTTTTGGAATTCAAGAAGGCTTTCATCATCAGATAATGGATATTCTGGAACCGGGAGGATATGATTATGTTGGAGTTGGTCGCGATGACGGAAAGGATGCCGGTGAACACTCTGCAATTATTTATAAGAAAGAGAGACTGCTTGTTCTTGATGAAGGTAATTTCTGGCTTTCTGAGACTCCGGATGTACCTGGTAAAGGATGGGATGCAACATGTTGTAACAGAATCTGCTCATGGGCAAAATTCAAGGATATTGAAACAGGTAAAGAGTTTTTCTTTTTTAATGTCCACTATGATCATGAGGGAAAGGAAGCTAGAAGGCAGTCATCCTATTTGATGTTGAGTAAGATAAAAGAAATTGCCAATGGTTATCCTGTTATATCAACCGGTGATTTTAATGCTGTGCCGGATTCAGAGCCGATACAAATTATTTTGAAAGATGGCTTTCTTAATGACTCATATGAAGTTACTCTGCAGCCACCATACGGGACTAAAGGGACTTTCAACTCTTTCAGACTAAATTCTCCTATGGATAACAGAATTGATTATATCTGGGTAAGCAAAGATATTATGGTTAATAAATATGGTGTTCTTAATGATGTGCACTATGGTCATTTCCCATCTGATCATTTCCCTGTTGTGGTAAACTTGAGTTTCTGAAACAGATACTCTGTGCTTTATTATTTTAGAAAAGTATAAAGTCAGATTACAGTTTTTAGTATCTGATAAAATCTGCTTATAGAAGAGATGTTTCTGCTTTAAGTGGTAATAAAATATTAATTTTGGGGAGCGTTTTACTAAAAAAGCTCCCCATTTTTTATTAAAGAAGTTGGTATTATGAAGAATAGCATTATTGTTTTCTTGTTACTCAGTTTATCTGTATTATGTGCTCAAGGTCAAATTAAGTGGTATAATCCAATGGAGGCTGAATATCCAGTTATTCAGAACAGAGGTTGGAGTGATGAAATAAAGAACAGTTATCAGAGACTTCCTGATCGTGCTGAGGATTTTGTCAGGAAGAGTGTATGGGATTTGTCAGAAAACTCAGCAGGACTTGCAATACACTTTATAACAAATGCTGATAAAATTGAGGTGAGATACGGTGTGTCTGGTGCTTTTGCAATGAACCACATGCCTGCAACCGGTAAGTCAGGTGTAGATTTGTATGCAATAGATTCTGAAGGAAATAGTAGATTCATTACAGATAGATACAGTTTTGGCGATACCATTAAATTCTCATATAACGACATATTAGAAGAAGAGAAGTTTAAACATGGATATGAGTACAGGCTCTTTCTGCCGCTATACAATAGTATAGAGTGGCTGGAGATTGGAGTACCTGAGTCTGCAGAGTTTGCTTTTATACCTCAGTTGAATGAAAAGCCTATTGTTGTCTATGGTACTTCAATTGCACAGGGTGGGTGTGCTTCTCGTCCTGCTATGGGTTGGACAAACATTCTTTCACGTAAACTAGACTTTCCGGTTGTTAATCTCGCTTTCTCAGGAAACGGACCTCTAGAAAAAGAGATGGTGGATCTGATTAGTGAGCTTGATGCTTCGTTGATTATATATGACTGTCTGCCCAATATGACTAATCTGACGGCAGAAGAGGTTAAAAAAAGGACTACTTATGGAATTCTGGCAATTAGAGAAAAGAGTGATGTGCCTATATTGATCACTGAACATATAGGATACCTGAATGATCGTATGATTAAAGGTCGTAAGGAGGTTGTTGATATGTTAAACAGAGCATCTAGAGAGGTTTTTGATTCTTTAAGACATTCAGGTATATCAAACATCTATTATCTGCATAAGGATAGTATAAATATTCCTGAAGACGGAACTGTAGATTATATACATCCAAATGATCTGGGGATGCAGTGTTATGCTGATGCTTATGAAAAGATTGTTCGTAAGATTCTAAACATGCCTAAAGGTGATATAAAAACAACACAGGCTGTAAGCCAGAGGAGGGAGCCATACATCTATGAGTGGAAAGAGAGACATAGACAAAAACTGGATAAAATTAAAAATAGTCCTCCCAAAAAAGTGATTATTGGCAATTCAATCATACATTATTGGAGCGATGAAAAAGGGAGAGAAAGTGGACCGGAGAGCTGGAAAGAATATATGGAGCCGGAGGGTTTCTTCAATCTTGGTTGTGGATGGGATAGGATAGAAAATGTATTATGGAGGGTTTATCACGGTGAGTTGGATGGTTTTAATGCTGAAGAGGTTGTGCTAATGATAGGTATTAATAATATCGGCTTGAATAGTGATGAAGAGATTGTTGAGGGATTGGAATTTCTTCTTCGACAAATAGAATTAAGGCAAAATGATGCTGTAATTAAAGTTGCGGGACTACTGCCAATGAGATCTCAGGAAGAAAGGATAAAGAGATTGAATGAGAAGGTTTCAGTAATGGCAAAAATAAACGGGTGGCACTTTATTAATCCGGGGGTTAATCTTCTTAGAAATGATAAAATTGATGAGTCTCTATTCAGAGATGGCTTGCATCCAAATGAAAAAGGCTATAAACTTATTGCTCCTTTAATCACGTCTGATGTGGGAAAATCAGTTATATCCGGTTTTAAGGCTCCAGAAAATAAGCACGAAAAATCAACAAGGCTCATGTCATACAACATTAGAAATGCAAGAGGTCTTGATGATATTACAGATTATGATAGAATTGCAAATGTGATCAAGAGTGTGAGACCCGATATTATTGGTATTCAGGAACTCGATAGCGTAACTGGTAGGAGCGAGGGTGTTGATGTGTTAAATGTGCTTTCAAGGAAGACCTTAATGTATGCTACTTATGCCGCTTCTATTGATTATGATGGGGGAAAATATGGTATTGGTGTATTATCAAAAGAGAAACCTATTAGTGTCATAAAAGTTCCTCTGCCATGTAAAAGTGAACCAAGGATGATGCTGATTGTCGAAATGGATGATTATTATTTCGGGAATACCCATTTCTCTTTACATAGCGAAGATAGATTAAAGTCAGTCGAAATTATAAAGAAAGAGGTTGAAAAACTTAACCCTGATAAACCTTTTTTTCTTGTAGGTGATATAAATGCAACTCCCGAAATGGGTGAGGTGAAGGAATTGCTAAAGCTATTTACCACTCTTATTTCTCCTGCTGATTATACATTCCCGGCAGGAAGTCCTCACAGTACAATTGATTATATATTTGGTTACAATGCAAATGATGACTGGAGAGTGATGGAAACTAATGGAGTTATTGCTGAAAAGGTGGCATCCGATCATCGGCCAATATTTGCGGATGTATTGATTAAATAAAAAAAATCGCCGGATTTAACTATATCCGGCGATCTATATAATTTTCAATTTATAAAGAAGGCATTTTTGCTGTAATTATTTTTATCTATACCTTCTAATATAAATGAATTACTATTAATTACTTTGCTTTTCCCTGATTAGCTACTGCTTCCATCAGTTTTTTGATCTCTTCCGGATCACCAAGGAAATAGTCCTTCAGAAGGTTCATGTCATCATCAAATTCAAATACATAAGGAACAGCTGTTGGCAGGTTCAGACTTACAATATCTTCATCTGATATATTTTTAAGATGCTTGATGATACCGCGTAAACTGTTTCCATGAGCTGCAACGATAACTTCATTGTATTTCTTCATATCTGGCACGATAGTTTCGTTCCAGTATGGTAAGATACGCTCAACTGTATCTTTAAGTGCTTCTGTCAGTGGAAGATCTTTTTCATCAACATCTTTGTAACGAGGATCCTGGAATGGTGAACGTTCATCATCTTTTGCAAGTGCTGTTGGTGGAACATCATAGCTCCTGCGCCAGATAAGTACTTGATCATCACCATATTTCTCAGCAGTTTCAGCTTTGTTAAGGCCTTGCAGCATACCATAATGCTTCTCATTTAAACGCCATGTTTTCTCAACAGGTATCCAGTCAAGATCCATCTCATCAAGAACAACGTTTAATGTTTTTACAGCTCTCTTCAAGTAAGAAGTGTAAGCTTTTTCAAACTGAAAGCCTTCTTTCTTAAGGTATTTACCTGCTTTGTGTGCCTCCTCAATTCCCTTTTCGGTGAGATCAACATCTGTCCAGCCGGTAAAGCGGTTTTCCTTATTCCACTTGCTTTCGCCATGACGGATTAATACAACTCGTTTCATACTTTAATTTTAATATGTTAGTAAATTATCTATAATCTGATATAATGAAGTTAGTATACAAAACTACACAAATTCACTCAATTTTTTGCATCATGTTTGTAAATATACCTAAAAACATTGTTCCGACATAATTGATATTACTCTGTATATTACACCTATTTGTATAAGAAACCTAATTGGATGTTTTTATACTTTCAGATTGAAGTGGCTCATTTTCCATTCTCTTTAATAACCTTATCTGACCTAACAATAGAGTTAATGAGAGCATTGCGGCTAATGTGTCTGAAATAGGCAGAGCAATCCATAATCCATCAAGTTCCCATAATCGAGGTAAAAGTATGATACCAGGAACAAGAAATATCAACTGTCGGCTAAGACTCTGGATTATCGATTTAAAAGCATATCCAAGACTTTGGAAAAAGCTCGATGCCACAATCTGCATTCCAACAAGAGGAAGAGCTGCTATTGCAATTCTTACACCTCTCTCTGTCAGATCCAGAAGTTCGGTGTCAGTAGTGAATGCCATTGCTATCTGTCTTGGGAACAGCTGCCCTATAATGAATCCTACAGTAGTTATTATTGTTGCAATCTTCATTGTATAATACAGAGTATGTCTTACTCGTTTATAATTCCCTGCGCCATAATTAAATCCAAAAATAGGCTGGGTCCCTTGATTAAGCCCAAGTATCGTAATCAGGAAAAGTCCCAATATGGTATTAATAATTCCAAATGCACCTACTGCCAAGTCCCCGCCATATCGTATCAGTGAGGTGTTCATCAATATATTAACTCCTGAAGCTGCAACCTGCATACTAAATGGAGAAAGACCTATTGATATGATGGATAAAATAATAGCTTTGTTAAGTCTCACATTTCTCCATCTTAATCTTATAACACTGCTCCTTCTTGTAAAGTGATGCATAACAAAAAGAAGACCTATAAACATAGATATAACAGTAGCCCATGCTACACCTCTAATTCCCATATTAAACCCGAAAAGGAATATTGGGGAAAGAATTGTATTAATAACTGCTCCTATAAGCATTGTATACATTGCTTTTTGGGGATAGCCAGAAGCCCGCATCATCGCGTTGAAGTTATAAGTAAGGCTCACAAGCACATTCCCCAGCAACACTATCTGGAGATAGTCCCTTGCATAAGGCAGCGTGAGCTCACTTGCTCCAAAAGAGATAAGTATAGGATCGAGATAATATACGAACAGGGTTATAAAAACGGCATTTAATATTAAAGTCAGTAAAAGAGAGTTCCCTAAAATCTTTTCTGCAGTTTGCTTATCATTTCTACCAAGTGATATCGAAATTCTGGCTGCTGCACCTGCTCCAACCAGCATACCAAGTGAAGATGTCAGGTTAATAACCGGCATTGTAATTGCAAGTCCGGAGATAGCCAATGCTCCTACACCCTGGCCAATATAGATACGGTCAACCACGTTATATAACATGGTAACCAAAGTACCCACTATACCCGGTAGTGCATAATCCCAGACAAGTTTACTTATCTTTTTTGTCCGAAAATCAATTTCTCTCTGTGATTGCAAAATAACTATTAAGAATAACCTAATTAAGGAATTATAAAAAATACCAGCCTGCAAATTTACTGAAATTTCTTCAGATTATGAATCTATTTCATCTACTTTAGTTTACCTGATTTTGACTTTTAGATAATTAATTTTATTTTTGATTTTTAAACTGAATCATTTTGGCGAACACGGAACATCTACTGCATTATATTTGGAAAAACAGGTTATACAACCCTGAATCTTTGAAAACCGCAAAAGGAAATTTAATTGAGGTAATTGATCCCGGATTACATAATGAAGATGCCGGTCCTGATTTTTTTAATGCAAAAATCAAAATAAATAACACCATATGGGCCGGAAATGTTGAGATACACCTTACTTCAAATGATTGGTACAAGCACGGGCATCACCGGGATGAAGCATATAATTCAGTTATATTGCATATATCTGAAGTTGTTAATGGTGTGATAGTTAATGAGATGGGGCAAGAGCTGCCTCAATGCGAAATAAAAATACCTGATACAGTTCGCAAAAGTTCCGATTATTTACTGTTCAGCAGATGCAAAATTCCCTGTTGGGATTTTCTTGCATCGCTGTCTCCCCTGAAATTAAATGCATGGCTTACCTATCTGGCTGTAGAGCGACTTGAACGGAAGACAAGTGATGTAAATCGTCTTCTTAATCGCTTTAATAATTCGTGGGATGATGTTTTTTATATTATGCTGTCAAGAAATTTTGGCTTTGGAATAAACTCAGATGAGTTTGAACGCCTTGCGCTTTCACTCCCGTTAAATATTATACAAAAGCATGGTGATAGCCTATTTCAGATTGAAGCTCTTATGTTTGGACAGGCAGGCATGCTTGAAAATTGTAGCAATAATGATGATTTTGATGATTATTATCTGGAACTAAAGAGAGAGTATGATTTCCTTAAGAGGAAATATAAACTTATATGTCCCGACAATACACATATGAGAAAACTAAGGGTTCGTCCCGGATCCTTCCCTGAAATTCGTATTGCACAGTTGGCAGCACTTCTTCAGAAGTCGGGGCGACTTTTCAGTACTTTTCTACAAAAAGAGAACTATGATCAGATGATAGCACATTTCGTAACAGAGACATCGGAGTATTGGCAAACTCATTATTCATTCAATAAAGTATCGGGCAGAAGCAGTAAAATATTGGGTAAATCATCTCTTGATATCTTGATAATCAATACTGTTGTACCGATACTTTTTACATATGGCAGAAAAACTTTACAGGAGAGGTATTGTAATCTGGCAGAAGATCTTCTTGAATCAATAGGTGCCGAAAATAATTCTATCATCAGAGAATTCAGTCGTGCAGGTATTGTTCCTAAGAATGCCATGGATTCACAAGCATTGATTCAATTGAAGAAAGAGTATTGCGATAAGCGCAAATGCCTCTATTGCAGAATAGGGCACAAGCTGCTATCAAGCAATCAGCAGTAGGCTATTTGTAAAGTAAAAATATCATAGATGAATTACTTAATGAAAATATTGTACATTTGTGACATAAAATGTATTAGTTCCTTTGTAGAAATATGCTGAATAAGATTTTTTCTATTATAACTTTCCTGTTTTTCTCGTTGTTAATTGTCGCAATGTTTCACTCTTGCGCAAACATAGCTGCCCCTACCGGTGGTCCTTACGACGTAGATCCGCCCGTTGTAATCAACGCCTCACCCGATTTCAATTCATTAAATGCAACTCCAAGAAGAGTGGAGATCGAGTTTAATGAAAATATTAAGATCGAGAGTCCAGCCGAAAAGGTAATCATCACTCCTCCTCAGATTGCTATGCCTGTCATACGCTCAATAGGTAAAAAAGCAATTGTTGAGTTCAACGATGAGCTACTGCCAAATACTACATATACAATTGATTTCACAGATGCAGTGGTTGATAACAATGAGGGGAACCCTTTGGAAAATTTCGTCTATTCCTTTTCAACTGGCGATCAGCTCGATACTCTATCTATTTCGGGCAGAGTGCTGAATGCAGAAGATCTTGAGCCACAGCCTGGTGTTTATGTTGGTATTCATTCAAACTTCGATGATACAATGTTCACTAAGGTCCCATTTGAACGTATATCAAGAACCAATTCACGTGGTGATTTCACAGTTAGAGGTATGGCTCCCGGGAAATATAGGGTTTTTGCTTTAACAGATATGAACAGGGATTATAAATATGATAATCCTCAAGAGGCTATAGCTTTCCTCGATTCAATTGTATCGCCTTCAACAACGATGGCTGTACGTCAAGATACCATTTTTCTTGATAGCTTAACAATAGATACTATAAAAACGGTTAATTACACTCGCTATCTTCCAGATGATCTTGTACTTAGATCATTCCTTTCTGACTTCCAGAGAAGGTATCTGCAGAAAAGTGAGCGACCGGTTGAGAACAGACTCAATATTATGTTTTCAGCTCCAACTGAGGTGCCGACTTTTTCGTTGATTGAACCTGCTCCTGCTGATGATAACTGGTATGTAGAAGAAAGAAGCATAAATAATGATACTATCTCTATTTGGATTACCGATTCTCTAATATATAAACAGGACACAATACGCCTTGAGATTAACTATCTGAAGACAGACTCTCTGAATAAAGATGTAATGACTACTGATACTGTCAACTTCAATTTCAGGAGGCAGGCTGCCAGGAGGGGGGCAGACAGGTCACAAAGTGCTCCGGCTGATACATCTCATAATGTGCAGGATGCACCAGTTCAGTTCCTTAGAATAAACAGCAACATTCAATCAAGTTTTGAATTATATAATCCGATCAGGTTAGAATTTGATCAGCCCGTATTAGAGTTTGATTCCTCATATGTTGAACTTTCAATTCAGGTCGACTCTTTATATGAGTCTGTGCCTTTCAGGTTGCTGGCTGATTCACTTAATCCAAGGAAATACACACTTCGCCCAACCTGGGAACCGGGTGGCAGATATTTAGTCAAGATCGACTCTGCAACAGTATTTAGCCATTACGGTTTATGGAATGATAGGTTTGAACAATCGTTTACAGTGAAACCACTCGACCAGTATGGTAACCTTGAGATCAAAATAAGTGGCTTGCCCGAAGGAAAGAGAGCCTTTGTTGAACTGTTGAATAACTCAGATAAACCTTTCAGAAAAAGTGAAGTCAAATCCAATGTTGCAAGATTTCAGGACTTGACACCGGGGGATATATACGCTCGTCTTGTAATCGATGAAAATGGTGATGGTAAATGGACCACAGGAAATTACGAAGAGGGAAGGCAGCCGGAAGAGGTGTTTTATTACAACGGCAAGTTCGTTATCAGGGCTTATTCAGATCATCTTGAAGAGTGGGATATAAATTCCACTACACTCATAAAACAAAAACCACTTGAGATTACTACAAATAAACCGGAAGAGAAGCGTAGAAGAGATCCTAACCAAGATAGGAACAATCAGCAGCAACAGCAGCAAAACAGGCAAAGTTCTCCTTTCTCAGGTATGGGTAGAGGATTTTAATAAATTCATTATGATTAAAAGAATTGTATCACTATTTATATTTGTACTTCTGCTCAATGGTTTACAACCTGCAGAAGCTCAGTGCAAATTAACAAATACTGCTTTTGCAAGCGGCGAAAATATTCAATACGATCTATATTTCAATTTTGGAATAATCAGGGCACGTGCCGGGACTGGATCTTTAACAGTTACCGATGCCAACTATCGCGGGATTAACGCACTTAAAACTGTAATGATGCTTAACACATCAGGGTTGGCCGGGAATATTTATACTGTTAATGATACGCTTACATCTTATGTTGATAGTAACTTAAGACCACTGCTTTTTACAAAAGAGGCTTTCGAGGGTAGTGACTATTCGATTGAAAGACAGTCGTATACATATAATGGTGACGATATCACTATTCGTTCTCTAAGAAACTTCAACGGTGAGGATGTTTTTGATGAAGTGATAACCACAAAAGAGTGTGCTTATGATTATCTTTCTGTCCTATCACTGATTCGTAATCTCGACTTCTCAGGTCAGAAGCCGGGTGACAGGAGATATATCCAGTTTATGGCAGGAAGGAAAGCTGTTAACATGTATGTTAATTATATGGGGATATCCAAAGTCAGAGCTAATAATGGAAAAACATATGAGGTGATTGATATTACCATGACCATACTTGATGATGCATTCACAAATCAGAAAGATGCCTTGAAAGCGTCGCTTACAAACGATATAAACCGTATCCCAATTATAATTGATACCAGTCTTAATATTGGTTCAGTGCGTGCTGTAATGAAAAGCGTTAAGGGTGCCAGACATTAACAGAGTTAAACTATTTCAGACTGATTAAAGAAATTTATCTTTAAATATAGATTAAAATATTTAAATTTCTCCGAAAAGAATTTATCTTTGTAACAAAAAGATATGTCAGTGCAGATGAATTCTAATAAAATCCCTGAACCGGCACTCCGGAGACTCCCTTGGTATTTATCATACGTTAAACTTCTAAAGAGCCAGGGCGAAAAGTATGTTTCCTCAACAAAAATAGCTAAGAAGATAGATGTTTCAGCTTCTCAAATCGCTAAGGATCTTTCATTCGTAGAGATTAGCGGAAAAACAAGAGTAGGTTATGATATAGATGAACTGATTAATGTTTTAGATACATTTTTAGGTTTCAAAGTGATACATAAGGCAGTCCTTTTTGGTGTTGGTAGCCTTGGTGCTGCGTTGTTGTCCGACTCAGGTCTTGAGCAGTACGGACTGAAAATCATAGCCGGTTTTGATGTTAATAAATCAGTTGTTGATACTAAAATACATGATATACCTGTATATCACAGCGATGAATTTATCCAAATGAACAAGGAGATTGATGCCGAAATAGGAATTCTTACTGTACCTTCGGGTGTTGCTCAGGAGGTTTCAGATTATATGATCAGCGGAGGTATAAAAGGGGTATGGAATTTCACTCCGTTCCGTATACGTGTTCCGTCTGGTATCGTGCTCCAGAACACTTCGCTATACGCACATCTTGCAGTTATGTTTAACAGGTTAGATTCATGAAGATTTTTGCCATAGGTCTTAATTACGACTCCCACAATAAAGAGATGAAACGTACGTTTGAAAGTAAAGAGCCGGTTTTATTCATGAAACCGGATACTGCTTTGCTTAAGGACGGAAAACCATTTATGCTGCCCGATTTTTCTAATGAGATTCATTATGAAACAGAGCTGGTTGTAAAAATAAACCGTTTAGGAAAGAATATTGCAGAGCGTTTTGCTCATCGATATTATGATGAGATAACGGTGGGGATTGATTTTACAGCCCGCGATATTCAGCGAAAACAGAAAGAGCTTGGATTACCATGGGAGATTGCAAAGAGTTTTGATAACTCAGCTGCAATTGGTAAGTTCATATCCAAGAGTGAAGTGGATGATATTCAGAATATCAATTTTCATCTTGATATAAATCAAAACAGAGTTCAGCAAGGTAACACTAAAGATATGATTTATTCTGTTGACAGGATTATTTCTTATATTAGCAGATTCTTTACATTGAAAATAGGAGATCTTATTTTTACAGGAACACCTGCCGGTATAGGTCCGGTCAGCATAAACGATCATCTGCAGGGATATATAGAGGAGAGGAAATTGCTGGATTTCAGGGTTAAATAAAAATAGCCCTTTTTTATTATTCAAAGAACAGCGTTCCTTAATTATTTCCCTCAGAGTATAAATATCTAACTAACATGCACAAACAATTAGTATCATTACTGCTTTGCGTCATCCTGGTCTCACTTCCCGGTTATCTCAAGGGTCAGGAACAGGAGTATAATCCAATTCTCACAGCTATGCCTTCGTTGCAGATTGCGCCCGACGCAAGAGGAGGTGGAATGGGTGATATAGGGGCTGCTACAATGCCTGATGTATATTCTCAGCACTGGAACGCTGCTAAATATCCGTTTGTAACTACTGAGGCAGGTTTGGCTTTCTCATACACTCCATGGCTTAACAGATTAGTGAATGATATTAATCTGCTTTATGCTTCCGGATTCTGGAAATTCGGAGATCAGGATCTTAATGTTATAAGCAGCTCTATTCGATATTTTTCTCTGGGTGATATTGATATCTTTGATATGGGAGGAGATTTTACTCAGAGTGTTAATCCCTACGAACTCGCGCTGGATGTTGCATATTCACGTATGCTAAGCGAGACCTTTTCTGGGGCAGTAACTTTGCGTTATATACGTGCCGATTATTCAACCGGTGATGGTGAAACAACCCCGGGTAATGCTATTGCAGCAGATATTGCAGGGTATAATGAAACATATTTCAATATGGGTCGCTCCGAAGCTCTGCTGGGTTTTGGTTTTAATCTTTCAAATATAGGAACAAAAATTTCTTATGATGGTGGAGAGACATCAATGTTCCTGCCAACAAATCTCAGATTAGGTACATCATTAGGTTATCCTATTGACGCGAAGAATAGTATTACATTGAGTATCGACCTGAATAAACTTATGGTGCCAACTCCTCAGCTTCCAGGTGAAGATGAGACTGAAGAGGAGATGTTTAAGCGTATTGAGGATTACAATAATATCTCTTCAATTGGCGGAATATTCACTTCACTGGGTGATGCACCCGGTGGTTTCAAAGAGGAGATGCAGGAGGTTATGTGGTCACTTGGTGCTGAGTATGTATATAATAATCAGTTTTCTCTTCGTACAGGTTATTTCAATCAGAGTGAATATAAGGGAAACCTCAGGTATGTTGCCTTTGGTGCAGGATTCAGGATGAAAGCCTTTCATATTGACGCAGCATATCTTGTGTCAACTTCACAGTCTAACCCGCTTGACCAAACTTTGCGAATCTCTTTAGGATTTGATATTGAAGGTCTCCGAAATTTAATGAAATAATATTTTAATCTATTCTCACGATGTTAAGAGTTGGTTTTGGTTATGATATGCATCAGTTGCAGAAAGGTCGCGATCTTTGGATTGGTGGTATCAAAATTGATTATCATCTTGGCCTGAAAGGGCATTCTGATGCTGATGTCCTGATCCATGCAATATGTGATGCACTGCTTGGTGCTGCAAATCTGAGGGATATAGGATTCCATTTTCCCGATACTTCCGATGAATATGAAAATATTGACAGCTCCATATTATTGAGGAAAACTATCAAACTGCTTAAAGATAAAGGTTATTCTGTGAATAATATCGACAGTACCATATGTGCAGAAAAACCTAAACTAAATCCATTTATTCCGGCAATGCAGCAAAGATTGTCAGAAGTGATGGGTATCGACACCGACCTGATCTCTATTAAGGCCACTACTTCCGAAAAAATGGGCTTTGTTGGAAGAGAAGAGGGTATTACTGCTTATGCTGTTGTTTTGATCGAAAAAGGCTGATTATGGCGCTTATCAGTTGGTTGTTACGTAAGAGACAATCTAAGGGTTACGGGGTTCACTCTCCTTTCGCTTTTAACCTGATTACTCAAGTACTTTATTCTCCTTATGGATATTATGCATTCGCTGATATTGCAAACAGGGTGGGATATGATCCTTACGAAGAGTGCAATCAGATGCTTTTCAGACTTGTGAACCATTTCAAACCTAAAAGAATACTGGAGATCAATCCAGGTGATGGGATTAGTACTCAATATATCTTAGCTCCATCTTCAAAAACAGTATATACCTCAGTCGAAGCAGATAAACTGAATGTGTTTGATAATGAAACTATTCTGAGAGAAAAATTTGACGCGTTGTTTATGAATTTGGATTCAGAGAATAATTTTGTATCTTCATTGGACAGATTGTTTGAAATCAGCAATGAAAACACATTCTGGGTTATCAATAATATCAACAGTAAAGGGAGTAAACAATTATGGCGTTGTATCGTTAATGATGCAAGAATAAATGTTACATTTGATTATAAGAACAGAACAGGAATTGCTTTTCTGCGATCTGCATTTTATAAACAACATTATAGAGTATAAAATCTGAAAATGAAGAAGAGTTTAATATATACCAAAACAGGTGATAAGGGGACAACCGGACTTGTAGGTGGTACAAGGGTTCCTAAGACTCATATACGCCTCGAAGCTTATGGTACGATAGATGAGCTTAACAGTCACATCGGTTGGCTAAACTGCTCTGTTGAGGAGCCTGAGCACAATGATTTTCTCCGTTATATTCAGCATAAACTGTTTACCATTGGTTCATATCTGGCCACTGAAACGGAGACAAAACAGCCCAAAGAGGCTAGTATTTTATCGGATAAAGATATTGAACGACTGGAGAAACAGATTGATCTGCTGGATAGTGAACTTCCCCGGTTAAACCGCTTTGTGCTTCCCGGAGGCAATGAATCAGCATCAAGAGCGCACATATGCAGAACTATTACCCGCAGGGCTGAACGAAATGTTTATAGTGTGGCAGAAAAATACCCAGTGGCAGATGAAGTGCTGATCTTCTTAAATCGTTTGTCAGACTACTTCTTCCTGCTTGCCAGATTTGAAAGTAACAAATCTTCACAAGAAATATTCTGGGAACAGGGGGATATATGAAAAGTTTTTATACATTTGCGGAAAATTAGAAGTTTAAATTAAATTATATATCAATGTATTGGACACTTGAATTAGCATCAAAATTGGAAGATGCTCCCTGGCCCGCTACTAAAGATGAGTTGATTGATTTTGCTCAACGTTCGGGCGCACCATTGGAGGTTATTGAAAATCTTCAGGAGATAGAAGAGGAAGGCGAGATCTTTGAATCAATTGAAGATATCTGGCCTGATTACCCAAGTAAGGAGGATTTCTTCTTCAACGAAGATGAGTATTAATTCAGGGTGCATCTAAAAAAAACAAGCATCCCAGTCACTTAAATGTGTTGGGATGCTTTTTTTTATATCTGCTGATTGTTAGCAGTGTCTCTGATATCTCTATTAAATCAGTTTGTCAATCTTGTCAGTGAATAGCTTCTTTGGGCCTGCACCAACAACCTTGTCTACTACTTCACCGTTCTTGATGAACAATACTGTAGGAATATTTCTGATTCCATATTTTGATGTGGTTTCATCATTATTGTCAACATCTAGTTTTCCAACAACTACTTTGTCTTTGTATTCATTGCTGATCTCATCAACAATTGGTCCAACCATTTTGCAAGGTCCGCACCATTCTGCCCAGAAGTCAATAACTACCAATTTGTCTGTTTGCAACACCTCTTCTACGGTTGCATCTGTAATTTGTAATGCCATATTATTTCTTACTTATTTGTTAATTTATTTTGAAATCGATTAGCAGGTTATCCTTTAAATAATCGATAAATCGTTTGTTCACCTGTATCTTGGTTGAACGTGAAAAAAGTTGTATATTCATATGTGACTCCTCACCTATGATATTGAAATATAACAACGAATTTCCGTAATTGTTTTTTACCAGAGCTGATAATTCCGTAACAACGGTGTCATCTAATTCAGTCAGAGGTATTTGCAGCGTGATCTTATTTACAAGTTTATCCTTCATTTCGGATAAAAGATTGATACTGCTTATCTTAACCTCCAGCTCGTCAGGTCTGAATCGTTTGGGCTGTACTTTAGCCTGTATGTATAATGCCAGTCCTATTCGTGCATATTTGCTAAAGTTTACACTGTCTTCGCTAAACAGAGCTATCTCAAAACTGCCGTAATAATCCTCTATTTTGAAGATTGTGTATGGTGAGCCTCTTTTGGTTTGGCCTTCCCTAACTACTGTCACCATTCCTCCAAAAGTTATATCTCTTCCATTGAGAGCGTCAAGATCCTGAAGTTTCAGAGTGTCGGCACTGCACACATATTTCAGTATAAACTCATAATCATCAAGTGGATGTGCAGACAGATAGATGCCAATTAACTCACGCTCCTTATTCAGTCGCTCCATATCCGACCACCTCCCGGTATTGGGTATCTCGGGACGTGATATCAGAAATGAAGTGTCATCACCAAACAGAGAGGTCATTGCCTCCATTTTGTCCATCTGGTACTTACTGCCATAACGGATTAAAGTGTCTATAAACTCCTCATCCTTGCTGTTTCGAGCAAAAAACTGTTCTCGTTTAATGTTTGGCAAAGAATCAAATCCGCCTGCAAGTGCCAGCGCTTCAATAATCTTACGGCTCACTGATGATAGGTTTACCCTTTCAACAAAGTCAAATATATCTTTGTACTGACCGTTTTTGTTTCGTTCCTCAATAATATCGTTTACAGCACCCTGACCAACACTTTTAATTGCACCAAGCCCAAAACGGATATCACCCTCTTTGTTTACAGAGAATTTTAGGAGAGATTCATTAACATCGGGCGAAAGCACATTGATACCCATTGCCTTGCACTCATCCATAAACTTTGTGATCTCAGTAATATTGTTGAGGTTGTTTGAGAGAACCGCAGCCATATACTCAGAAGGGTAGTTAGCTTTTAACCAGGCAGTCTGATATGCAACCCATGAGTAGCAAGTAGCATGAGATTTGTTAAATGCATAAGAAGCAAACTTTTCCCAGTCGGCCCAAATCTTATTCAGCGATTTCTCATCATAGCCATTCTTTTTTCCGCCACTAAGGAACTTTTCCTTAAGGGCCATCATCTTGTCGATCTGCTTCTTTCCCATCGCTTTGCGCAGCTCGTCCGATTGCCCACGGGTGAAGTCGGCAAGCAACCTCGACAGAAGCATCACCTGTTCCTGATAAACCGTAATACCATATGTTTCACTCAGGTATTTCTCCATAATCGGGAGGTCGTAACTGATCTCCTCCCTTCCATGCTTACGCCTGATAAACTCAGGTATATATTCCATCGGACCAGGGCGATATAAGGCATTCATCGCAATCAAGTCCTCAAACTTGCTTGGCTGAAGCTCTTTCAGGTACTTCTGCATACCGGCAGACTCAAACTGAAATGTTCCGGTAGTCTGTCCGTTGCAATAGAGTTGATATGTCTTTTTATCTTCCATATCAATCTCATCAATGTTGATTTTTACGCCACGGTTTATTTCTATATTGGTGATAGCATCTTTTATAATAGAAAGAGTCTTGAGCCCCAGAAAGTCCATCTTTATCAGACCTGTCTCCTCAATCACAGAGCCTTCAAATTGAGTAACCAGAAGCTTCTCTTTGGTCTCCTTATCTTCAGCAGTACTAATAGGCACTACATCCGATATGTCGGTCTGTCCAATAATAACACCGCATGCATGAACTCCGGTACTTCTAACATTACCCTCAAGCATCTGAGCATACTTTAACGTATCGCTCACCAGAGGGTCGCTGCTCTCTGCAGCCTCTTTGAGTTCAGGTACAAACTCGATTGCATTACCCAGGTTCAGCTTTTTATTCGGTATCCTGTCAGGTACAAGCTTAGCTAGTCTGTTCGACTCTGCAAGGGGTAGCTTGTGAACCCTGGCAACATCCTTGATTGACATCTTTGTTGCCATAGTGCCATAAGTAATAATATGTGCAACCTTCTCATTCCCATATTTTTCAGTTACCCATCTAAGCACTTTGCCTCTACCTTCATCATCAAAGTCGATATCGATATCAGGCATAGATATACGGTCGGGATTCAGGAAACGCTCAAAAAGGAGGTTATATTTTAGTGGGTCGATATCTGTAATCCTGAGGCAGTATGCAACGGCTGAACCAGCTGCTGAACCGCGACCCGGTCCAACTGCAACATCCATCTCCCTTGCTGCACTTATGAAATCCTGTACAATAAGGAAATACCCGGGGAACCCCATATTCTTTATTGTGTCAAGCTCAAACTTCAGTCGATCAATAATCTCATCATTAAGATTCTCGCCATACCGCATCTGGGCTCCTTTTTTTGTAAGGTGGGTGAGGTAATCCGACTCCAGCTTAACTCGTATCACTTTGTCATAGTCACCCAGACGATGGAATGTATCCTCTCCAAATTCATCAATTAGATCCTGTTCGCTGTACTTCTGCTTATACTGCTCTTCAGTACCAAATTCAGGGTCAATAGGGTAGAAAGGCATCAGCGGAGGATTATCGATTGAATAAAACTCAACCTTGTCTGCAATCTCAAGAGTGTTTGATAAAGCCTCGGGAATATCAGCAAAAACCTGATTCATCTCAGCGGTAGTCTTAAGCCACTCCTGTTTAGAATACCTCATTCTGTCAGGGTCGTCAAAATCCCTGCCGGTGCTCAAGCATATCAGTCGGTCATGCGCATCTGCATCCTCCTCGTTCACAAAGTGTACGTCGTTGGTAGCAATCAGCTTGACATCATATTTTCTTGCAATTCTTATCAGCTCCTCATTCACCTTTTGCTGCTTTGGATAGGTGGTCTGATCAGCATCCGGACGATCAGTCTTATGGCGTTGCAGCTCAATATAATAATCATCGCCGAATACCCTCTTGTACCACTGTACGGCCTCTTCAGCTTCGTTAATCTGACCGTTATCAACCTTTCTTGATATCTCACCACCAAGACAGGCAGATGAAACTATCAATCCTTCACTGTATTTCTCCAGCAGCTCTTTATCTATACGTGGACGGTAGTAAAAACCTTCTGTCCAGCTCTTCGAAACAATCTTGATCAGGTTCTTATAACCCTTTAGGTTCTTGGCCAGCACCACTAGGTGCCATCCGCTTCCATCAACCTTATCACTCATCTGAAACCTGTCCCTGCGTGCCAGGTAACATTCGCATCCCACTATAGGTTTAAAAAGTTTTTTTTCTGTTTCAGTCAGTTTGGCTTTCAGCTGCTTAATCTGATCACTATCTCCTTCAGTGCTCTCCAATTTTTTTATCTCACCTTTAATTTTGTTTATTTCTGATTTTACAGGTGAGTTTTTCTTATTTACATAGTTGAGAAACTCCTTAATACCATACATTGCCCCATGGTCGGTAAGTGCAATAGCCTTCATGCCATCGCCGTGGGCTTTATCTACCAGCCGTGCGATACTTGCCTGCCCGTCGAGCAACGAATATTGAGAGTGAACGTGTAAATGTACAAATGGTTGCATATCTGAGATGTAAGATTTTTTGAGGATCCGTACAGGCAAATATACGGAAAATAGAGCATTATTTTTTGGATTATCGGCAGAAGTTATCAACCGATCATGATATCTATCAATAATAAATAGGCATAATTTGTAAGTAAAACCATTCTATTTCAGTCTTGTCCGGACCTTAAAATCTCCCTGTTTAAATAAAGTATATAAGAAGAAGGTATGACCAATGTAAGAGTAATGTAAGACAAATATAAGGAGCCGGTAAGAGTCCTATTAAACTGTTTTAAATACAAAAATGTTATACTGTTTTAATAGTGAGATTAAGGTTCAATTCATTAAGTCTATGATCTATATTGCACTTTTCAGAGGAATCAACGTAGGTGGAAATAACAAGGTTGAAATGAAAAAGCTTAAAAGTCTGCTCGAACGTACAGGGTTTGAAAATGTGGTAACATATATCAATTCGGGGAATGTAATATTTAAAAAAAGTGGTGGAGGCAGTGAAGCTGAACTTGCAAGAATCATTGAGCAGGCTGTGAAAGATGAGTTTCAGCTCGATCTAAAAATAGTTGTTATTAACAGTAATCACCTGGATGCCATCTGCAGAGAGATACCGGCAGACTGGGTAAAGAATGATGAGATGAGAACAGATGTTCTGTTCTTATGGGAAAAGTATGACTACCCCGGGGTGCTCGATATTATAAAGTATAAGGAGGTAGACAATGTGAAATATGTACCGGGTGCACTGGTGTGGAATGTTAGAGAGAAGGATTACACTAAAAGTAATATGGTAAAACTGGTAGGGACCGACCTGTACAGACATATAACTATCCGAAATGTTAATACAGTGAGAAAGTTACATGAGATGGTAAATAATCTGGAGTGATAATAAAAAAGGGGCTGTCCTATTAGAACAGCTCCCTGACTTTATACTGATTTTATAATCTACTCTATTTTGCAATTTTCTCAAGCCATTTCACCATTGCAAGCATAGTGAACATTGAGATGAGACACGCAACTACAAACAGCATCCATGTAACAGTCATTGAGAATGATGTATAGAAGATTGCTCCGATAAACAGCAGACTGTTCCCAACTGCAGTTGCTCCAAGCCATGCACCCTGCATGATTCCCTGATATTTTGGAGGTGCAACTTTAGATACGAAGGAGATACCAAGTGGGCTGATAAACAGCTCTGCCACAGTTAGAATAAAGTAGGTTCCGATAAGTAACCATGGTGTTACGCGAGCTGCGTCGGTTAATCCACCCATTGCGTCAACTTCCGATTTCAGTGGCAGACCCATTGAGCCTAATGCCATTACAGCGTATGCTAATGCAGCAATACCCATACCTGTTGCTATCTTTCTTGGAGTTGAGGGCTCTTTGCCTTTAGCTCTCAGCCATCCGAAGAAGCCAACGATGATTGGAGTAAGGAATACTACGAAGAATGGGTTAATCGACTGGAATATTTCAGCTCCCTGAAGAGTAACAACTCCCAGGTCGATCTTTATAAGACTGAGATTGGTAAAGTCCTTTGCGAAATATGTAAGTGTGAGTCCGTTCTGATGGAAAGAGAACCAGAAAAAGATTACCACTGCAAAAACTGCAAACAGTGCGTATAGTCTCTGTTTAACCTCTTTAACATCCATTTCAACAATAGCCTCACCGTTTTCTGCTACTACCTTTTTATTTGCAGGGTCTGGGAATCTGTTTTTGTTTGTAATAAATACTACCAAAGAGATAAGCATTGCAAAAATTGCAACTGCAAAAGCATAATGGAATCCAGTAGTAAACACATTCAGATACTCATTTGCAAATGTTGTAAGATCAGTGTGACCAACATTAGAAGCAAGTTGCTGAAGTCTGTTTACCCCTTCAGGAGTAATTGTATTTCCGAGATATTGATGAATAAGGTCAGGCAGGTCAGCAATATATGTGAAACCATTTTTCTCAACCCACCAGTTTCTTACCCAAATAGCAAGAAATGGAGCGAAAATTGCACCAATATTTATAAACATATAGAACAGCTGGAATCCTGAGTCACGCATTTTAGCATATTGAGGATTGTCATACATCTGTCCCACCAGCGCTTGCAGGTTACCTTTGAAAAGACCGTTGCCAAAGGCGATAACAAGAAGACCAAAAGATGTTAAAGCCAGAAGCAGACCAAACTTATCGGCAGGTACCGGAGTTTGAGTTGGAATAGCAATAATGATGTAACCGAGAGTCATCAGTAGCAGCCCGGTTAATATAACTCCCTTGTAATTACGGGTTTTATCTGCCAGCAATCCTCCTACCAGTGCAAGCAGATAGATAGATGCATAAAAGATTGAGTAGATGATACCTGTTTGAGTCTCGTCGAGACCAAATTTTGTCATTATAAACAACGAGAGTATAGCCATCATGGTATAAAAACCAAATCTCTCTCCCATATTTGCCAGCGAAGCAGCCAGCAAGCCCTTTGGATGATTTTTAAACATTGTGTATTTATTAAGTTAATATAATATAGTTTCCGGGAAATTTAAATGGCAAATATAACAAGATTTTTATAATTACCGCAGAAGGATTTTACGAAATGTGATGAATGAGTGCTACTTGTAATATTTTCTCGTCATATTGTTTGGAAATATAAAAAATTTAGTACATTTGCACTCATTATCACAAAAAAAGCAATAAAGTGAACAATTCAATTTTTGCATATTCTTTCGGTTTTTACTTTTACTTTAGTAGGTGAAGGCAGGATTTTATATGCAAAGAATGAAGATAAAAAACATATCAAAATAAAATAAAGTCCTGTCGATAACACGATGGGACTTTTTCTTTTATAAGAAAGAGTATGAAAAGAGTAGCCATACAAGGTGGAGTAGGAGCATATCACGAAATCGCAGCACGTGAGTATTTTAAGGGTGAGGAACTGGAAATTGTGCCTTGCAGCACATTTAAGGATATATTTATTGAGGCAGAAAAAGATCCGGATCTTATAGGTATTATGGCAATAGAGAATACCATTGCCGGTAGTTTATTGCAAAATCATGATCTTCTGAAATTAAACAAATTACAGATAGCGGGAGAGCAGAAACAGCGGATTTCGCACTCACTTGCAGTCTTGCCTGGAGTAAAAATTGATGAAGTGCAGGAGGTTATGTCGCATCCGATGGCGTTGATGCAGTGTGAAGAGTTTCTCGATACACTGACCGGTATCAAGATTGTTGAGCATGATGATACAGCATTGGCAGCCAGAGATATAAAGGAGAAGAATATGAGGTCAACAGCTGCAATATGCAGTAGTCTTGCCGCAAAGATATATGGATTGGATATTCTTGCAGAGGGGATAGAGACAAATAAAAGAAACTTCACCCGCTTCCTAATCCTGGCAAAAGGTGATATGCTGCGTGAAGTACAGAAAGAGAATAATATAAATAAATCATCTCTCGTATTCATACTTCCTCATAATGAGGGGAGTCTGTCAAAAGTATTATCAGTATTATCCTTCTACGGTATCAACCTGACACGAATTCAGTCACTCCCAATAGTAGGCAGAGAGTGGGAGTATCAGTTTTACATCGATCTAACTTTTAGCGATTATAACCGTTATAAGCAATCGATTGATGCAATAATGCCTCTGATAAGTAATCTGAAAGTACTCGGTGAGTACCGCGAAGAGAAACATAAAATGAATCAGGATCAGTAAGAAGAACTGGTTATAAGTAAAGTAGTTATAAAATAACAGGTAGTAGAAAAAGTAATAAAGAACATTATAAGATATTATGAGTATTGAACCGGCAGAACATATAAAATCGATATCAGAATATTACTTCTCTGTGAAACTTGCTGAAGTTGCACGAATGAATGCAGAAGGGAAGAATGTGATTAGTCTGGCCGTCGGAGCACCCGACCGTATGCCATCGCAATTGACTATAGAGACACTCTGTTTATCGGCACAGCGACCAGATGTTCACGCATATCAGCCATACACCGGTATACCTGAGCTTAGGAAAGCATATGCAGGTTGGTATAAGCGTTTTTTCAATGTTGATCTCTCTGTTGACGAGGTGTTGCCTCTGATTGGATCAAAAGAGGGTATTCTTCATATATCAATGACTTTCCTGAATGTGGGTGATGGAGTATTGGTTCCCAATCCAGGGTATCCTACATACAGATCGGTTTCCAATCTGCTCAGAGCAAAAGTTATAGAGTATGACCTACTGGAAGATGATGGCTGGTATCCCGATTTTGATGCATTGGAAAAGATGGATTTGTCAGGTGTTAAACTTATGTGGGTAAATTACCCTAATATGCCAACCGGAGCAAAAGGATCTACCGAGCTGTTCGAGAAGCTGGTTGCTTTCGGGAAAAAGCATGAAATCATAATCTGTCATGATAACCCCTACAGTTTTATACTGAATGATAAACCCATGAGCATTCTTTCAGTTCCCGGTGCAAAAGATATCTGCATAGAGCTGAACTCATTGAGTAAATCGCATAACATGTCAGGCTGGCGCATGGGTATGCTTTCCTCAAATGCACAGTTTGTAAAATGGGTACTCAAGGCAAAAAGTAATATTGATAGCGGGCAGTTTAAACCTATGCAGTTGGCAACTGTAGCTGCTCTTTCCAATAGCGACGAGTGGCATACAGATATGAACAGGATTTATGCTGAGCGAAGGGTATGGGCAGAGAAAATAATGGATCTGCTAAATTGCAGATATGATAAAAGTCAGGTCGGCCTGTTCGTATGGGGTAAACTCCCCGATGAGGTGTCTGGCAGTGAAGAGTTTATAAATGATATACTATATAAAGCAAATGTATTTATTACTCCGGGGTTTATCTTCGGAAGTAATGGAGAGAGATTTATACGCATCTCATTAGGGTCGTCGGTCGACCTGATCAAAGAAGCATATAGAAGAATAGAAAATAAAATTAAAACAGAAAATTAAATAATTAAGATATGGAATTCGAATCAATTTTATTACCGGGAATAGATGCAAAGAGACCATTGGTTATCGCGGGTCCCTGCAGTGCAGAAACTGAAGAGCAGGTGATGACCACTGCAAAACAACTTGCTGCAACCGGAGTTAAAATATTCAGAGCCGGAGTATGGAAACCAAGAACAAAGCCGGGTGGTTTTGAAGGGATTGGAAGTTCTGCACTGAAATGGATGAAAGAGGCAGAGAAAGAGACAGGCATGTATATGTCTACAGAGGTGGCAACTGAAAAACATGTTTATGAGGCATTGAAGTATGGAATCGACCTGCTTTGGATTGGTGCCCGTACAGCTGCCAACCCGTTTGCAGTACAGGAGATTGCAGATACCCTGAAAGGTGTTGATATACCTGTATTGATTAAGAACCCTGTTAATCCTGATCTGGAGCTGTGGATTGGTGCACTTGAGCGACTATACAATGCAGGCATTAAAAAGCTGGGTGTGATACATCGCGGTTTCAGCACAACAGATAAAACAGTCTATCGTAATCTGCCGCAATGGCACATCCCAATTGAGCTTAAACGCAGATTCCCGACACTGCCAATTCTTTGCGATCCCAGTCACATTGGAGGTAGTCGCGATTTGATATTCAAGCTTAGTCAGCAGGCCATGGACCTCAACTATACCGGTCTGATTGTAGAGACTCACTGTTCACCAGATGATGCGTGGAGCGACAAAGCACAGCAAATTACACCTGCTGCTCTTAAAGATATTCTCGACAGGATTGTTATTCGCGATACTGTGCAAACAACAGAAGACCTGTCGGTACTTCGTGAGCAGATTGATGAGCTGGATAATGAGTTACTGCAGCTTCTGGCCAAGAGAATGCGTGTATCCAGAGAAATTGGACAGTATAAGCTTGAGCATGATATGCCAATCCTTCAGACACAGAGATATGATCAGATTTTGACCGACCGTGCATACCAGGGTGAGAGAATGGAGATGTCGGGAGATTTTGTAAAAAAAATACTTGAAGCCATTCATTCGGAGTCGGTCAGACAACAGATGCTGATTATGGAGAGGGAGAAAAAGGGAAATAAATCGGCTGAATAGGAAGATTATTAATTAGCATAATAGAGTTAGAACACTCAAATATAGTTTTTCAGACTGTATAGAGAATTTGACAATAGAATAATTTAAATAGTATAATGAGAATATTAATTCTTGGCGCAGGTAAGATGGGCTCATTTTTTGCTGATGTGCTCAGTTTCGATCATGAGGTGGCTGTTTTGGATACAGATCCCAAAAAGATGAGGTTTATTTATAATACGCAAAGGATGACTGACCCTGCCGATGTGAAGGAGTTTGCTCCTGAGCTGGTTATAAATGCAGCTACGCTAAAATTCACTATTGAAGCATTTAACAACGTACTTGAATATCTTCCTAAGAACTGTATCCTTAGTGATATTGCATCTGTTAAGACAGGGTTAGAGGAGTTCTATAAAAAGTGCGACCACCCCTATGTTTCAACACATCCAATGTTTGGACCCACCTTTGCAAGTCTGAGTGATTTAAGTACACAGAGCGCAATTATCATTACTGAGTCGTCGCATCTTGGCAAAGTATTCTTCAGAGACCTCTATAAAGGTTTGAAACTAAATGTATTTGAATACACTTTTAAACAGCATGATGAGACAATTGCCTACTCATTATCAATACCGTTTGCATCCACCCTTGTATTTGCTTCTGTAATGAAGCATCAGGATGCACCGGGTACTACTTTCAAACGTCATATGAATATTGCTCAGGGCTTGCTCTCTGAGGATGATTTTCTTTTAACGGAGATACTTTTCAATCCTTACACATCAGGGCAGGTTGAACAGATTCGGGAGAAGCTTAAGGAGCTGATTGATATTATCGACAACAAAGATTCTCAGAGGATGAAGAGCTTTTTGACTGAAGTCAGAAAAAATATTGAGTAGTAATTGTCTGCAAAAAGAAAACAAAATAATCTAACCACTCCGGTTAGATTATTTTGTTTTAAATCCAGTTACAGAAATATATTTTATTCTACATATATTCTTATAATTTTTGCATCGGTTTTTGGGCGGCTTCTTTCGTCTACCTCTAATGCTGCAATCTTGTCGATAACACTTAAGCCTTCTATCACCTCACCAAAAACGGTATATTCACCATCAAGGTGATGTACTCCACCAACAGATGAGTATGCCTCTTTAACACCTTCCGGCCAGATGAATTTTCCCGGTGCAATTGCATATAGCGAGTCAACTATACTGAGAGTAGAATCCAGTAAATTATTAAAAGCCTGCTTTTCTCCAATTTTGGCAAGACTGTCCAGTCGTGCTTTGTGGGGACTATAATAGGTTCTTATTAACTGATTCTTTATTGGCACATTCACTACCATCTCCATTGTATCCAGTCGCCCCTCACTATATTTTTGTCCATGTACAATATATAGCTGGGAAGCGTCGGACTTCTTCTGCGGATTTTCATTATCCCCTTTTCTGGGTGCAGCGAGTGCACCTTTTTTGTGCACCCTGTTTTTTCTGAATTCAGGCATCAGTTCCATGTCAGAGCGACCGCTTCCTATCTGTATCCCAGGAGGAGCATTTCGTGAGTCCTGTGCACCTCCCTGTATAACAAAGTTCTTTACTACTCTGTGGAAAAGTGTTCCGTTGAAATATCCATCTTTAATAAGTTTAAGGTAATGCTCACTATGCACAGGTGTATCATCATACAAAATAGCCTTCATTGTGCCATAGTTGGTTTCAATTACCACAACAGGGTAGTTTGTCTGCGCTCTTACAAAGGTTGCGCATACCAGTAGAGTCAATAGTAATATTTTTCGTTTCATAATAATCAGACGATTTAATTAACCAATAAGTTTAACTTGTCCTCCAATCACTCTAAACTGTTGCCCTGCAGTTCGGGTTTAACTGTTAGTTCGGAGCCTTCTTATAGATAAAGAATGCAATACCGCTAAAAATAATATTGGGGATCCAGGCAGCAACAAAAGGACTCATATTACCCTTCACCGCGAAGGTTGAGCTTACAGTCATAAAGAGGATATAAGCCATGCTTAATGCCAGTCCAATACCGATATTAAGACCCATGCCACCCTTTACCTTTCGTGCAGAGATTGAGGCACCTATAATAGTAAGTATAAAAGCAGAAAATACCATTGCAATACGTGAATGGTATTCAATCTGAAATGGCTGTATGTTTCCCATTCCACGCTCTTTCTGACTCTTTATATAACTCCTAAGCTGAGGAGAAGTCATCATCTGCTGATCAGAAGAGGCTATGATAAAGTCGTTAGGAACAATATACAGAGTAGTATCAATAGATGTGCCGGTAGTGATTTTCTCATGAATACCGTCAAACTCTCGTATCTGATAGTTACGGATTGTCCATTTATATGCCGAGTCATATCGAATAGTCTGAGCAGTCAGTCTTGAGTCAAGTTCAAGATCATTGAAGTGATCCATCGAGAAGTTATAACCGGTATTACTTGCCAGGTCGAAATTATCAAAATAGACGATAGTGCCCGGTCCCACCTTAAACTGTATATCCCTGTCACCCGTTTTCTTCTTTCTCGGGTCAACATATGTCTGTTCAAACTCTATACGAGTTGAGTTTGCCGGTGGAATAATAAAGCTGCCGAAAACAAATGTAAACATAGCTATAACAAAAGCAGAGATCATGTAGGGTTTTAGTAATCGTCTGAAGCTTATGCCATTTGAGAGTATTGCGATAATTTCTGAATTGTTAGCCATTTTGGATGTAAAATAGATAACCGCAAGAAATACGAAGAGAGGGCTGAATAGATTGGTGTAATATGGGATAAAATTGAGATAGTAGTCAAATATAATACCATTAATAGTTGCATTATTTGACATGAACTTATCAATCTTTTCATTTATGTCGAATACCACTGCAATAGATATAATCAGTGCAATCATGAAAACAAAAGTTCCCAGGAATTTCTTGATTATATACCAATCAAGTTTTTGTATTCTGTAATAATCCCTATCTATTCTCATGCAATTAAATATATTGGCTCCAAAGGTATAAAAAATCAGGATCTCTATAACCTGCGTGTAACGTTTTCAATCATCATCGGCTTCCACTGAGAAAAAGTGCCATCGATAATATGTTTTCTAGCCTCTTTCATCAGCCAGATATAAAAAGCCAGATTATGAATTGAGGCAATCTGTAATCCCAGTATTTCGTTGCTGTTGATAAGATGACGAAGGTATGCCTTACTATAGAGAGTATCTACATAAGAAGCACCATCCTCCTCTATAGGAGAGAAGTCGTTCTTCCACTTCTCATTACGCATGTTCATAACACCCTGTTTTGTGAAGATCTGTCCATTGCGGCCATTGCGGGTAGGCATTATACAGTCGAACATATCCACACCCCTTTCAATAGCCTCAAGAAGATTTTCAGGCTTTCCCACACCCATGAGGTAGCGGGGTTTATCTTTTGGCAGAATATCATTTACAAGCTCTACCATCTCATACATCTTCTCTGTTGGCTCACCTACCGCTAATCCGCCAATAGCATTGCCATCAGCTTCCAGTGCCGCGATATTCTCTGCAGCACGGCGGCGAAGATCGGGATATACACACCCCTGTACGATTGGGAAAAGAGATTGTTTATGACCATACGGACATTCGGTCTCATTAAAGCGCATAAAACATCTTTCCAGCCAACGTTCAGTAAGTTCAAGTGATTCTTTGGCATAAGCATAGTCAGCATCTCCCGGAGTACATTCATCAAATGCCATAATAATGTCAGCACCTATAGTACGCTGAATATCCATAACCTTCTCCGGAGTGAAGAAATGCTTTGAACCATCGATGTGAGACCTGAACTCAGCTCCCTCTTCTGTGAGTTTTCTGTTTTCCGTAAGAGAGAATACCTGGAAACCTCCACTGTCGGTGAGCATCGGCTTGTTCCAGCTGTTGAACTTATGCAAACCTCCTGCACCTTTTAAGATTTCTAATCCCGGACGGAGATATAAATGATAAGTGTTGCCAAGAATAATCTCCGCACCAATATCGCTCTTCAGTTCGTTGATATGTACCGCCTTGACACTGCCTACGGTGCCAACAGGCATAAAGACAGGAGTCTCTATTTCACCATGATCGGTTTTGATCAGTCCCGCTCTCGCGTTCGATTTTGTATCTGTATGAATTAATTGGAAATCCAACTCGCTTATTTTGTGTTAAGTTTAAATGCAAAGATAGAGTTTTTGACGTTACAAATAGAATTGTACCTGCTTAAAAAATGCAATGAACAGATACGAATTAGTGTAAAGTGGAATAAAATCGTATTTTTGTCAGTAGTTACATTTTAAAATCACATAATGACTCGTTGTTTTTTTACAACGTGCATAAACATAGTTAATTATTATGGAAAATAAACCGGAATTAATGACAAGAAAGCCTGAATGGCTGAAGATATCTCTCCCTCAGGGAAAGGAGTATCTAAATGTTAAAGATGTTATTGCGAGAAAAAAACTACACACAATTTGCGTTAGCGGCAAATGTCCAAATATGTCAGAATGCTGGGGCAGAGGCACAGCAACATTTATGATTTTAGGAGATATATGCACAAGAGCATGCAGATTTTGCTCAGTAAAGACCGGCAGTCCAAGAGGCATTGTTGACTGGGGTGAACCGGAGCGACTGGCAGAAAGTATCAAGAGTATGGAACTGAGGCATGTGGTGCTTACAAGTGTTGACAGGGATGACCTGCCAGATGGTGGTGCCGGATTCTGGGCAACAACTGTAAGAAAGGTTAAAGAGGTTAATCCGCATGTGACAATTGAGACTCTCATTCCTGATTTTAACGGGGTAGAGGAGCATATTAACCTTGTGATTGACTCAGGACCTAATATTGTTTCTCATAATATGGAAACAGTAAGAAGACTTACACCCAAGATCCGCAGCAGAGCAAAGTATGACACCAGTCTGAAGACACTTGAGACAATTGCAAAAAGTGGAAAGGCGAAACCTAAGTCAGGAATCATGGTTGGTTTGGGTGAACTTGAGGAGGAGGTTATACAGACCATGGATGATCTTATTAATGTAGGTTGCAGGGTACTTACAATTGGTCAGTATCTGCAACCCACCAAAAAGCATCTTACAGTAAAGGAGTTCATAAAGCCAGATCAGTTTAAGAGATATAAGGAAATAGGACTCGAAAAGGGTTTCCAGTTTGTTGAGAGTGGTCCTTTGGTCCGTTCTTCCTATCATGCGGAAAGGCATATCTAATTAGATGCAGTATAGGATTGAGATTACACAATAAATCAGAAGTTTCTAAATAATAATTTAGTGAGGGAGTTAACAGGTGTAATGAAGAGGGTTGAGTTTCAGAATCTTGGGCGAATACGTTATAAGGATGCCTGGGATTATCAGCAGAAGTTATTTGACTTGGTTGTCAATGAAAAAATTGATATGAAGGGAAAAGAGGGACTTGAAGGTTTCTCTGAAAAGAGCCTGAAGCAATATCTTCTGTTCTGTGAACATGAGCATGTCTTTACAATCGGCAAAAGTGGGAACAGACAGAATTTGCTGATTGCAAGACATCTGTGTGAGAGTAGAAATATCGACCTCCACGAAATTGACCGGGGTGGAGATATAACATATCACGGACCTGGTCAGCTTGTGGTTTACCCGATTATCGACCTTGAAGAGTATGGTATAGGCATTAAAAAATATATCTCCATGCTGGAAGATGTAGTGATTAAAACATTAAAACATTTCGGTCTGGAAGGTGATAAAGATGAGAAAGCCATGGGGGTGTGGATTGATTCAAAAGATCCGGTTAAAGCGCGTAAGATATGCGCAATAGGAGTCAGAGTGAGCCGTTTTGTTACAATGCATGGTCTTGCCCTTAACGTCAATACTGATCTATCTTATTTTGATTATATCAATCCCTGCGGATTTACCGACAGAGGGGTAACTTCAATTGAAAAGGAGGTTAACAGAAAAATTGATATGAATGATGTTTCAGAAAGAATGAAAGAGGCTTTTGCAGAAGTGTTTGGAATGACTTACTGATCTCATTTACTTAATCTTTTTTAACCACAAATGTTTATGAAACCGCTTTAACATTCCTAAATTTGTGATTCGTGAAACAGACATCCATTTAACAATTAAATTTTATGAGCCAAACTGTTGATATTAAAGAGTTAAACGAGAGGATAGAGCGCAAAAGTGCCTTTGTACAGACATTGGTTACCGGGATGAACAGGGTAATAGTTGGACAGAAACATCTTGTTGAATCACTGTTGATAGGGTTACTGTCTGACGGTCATATTCTGCTTGAAGGTGTGCCGGGGTTGGCAAAAACACTGGCTATTAAAACACTGGCTCAGCTAATTGATGCAAAATACAACCGTATTCAGTTTACTCCTGACCTTCTGCCCGCGGACGTGATTGGAACCATGATATACAGTCAGCGCAACGAAGAGTTCCTGGTTAAACATGGTCCTGTATTTGCTAATTTTGTTCTTGCTGACGAGATTAACCGCGCACCTGCTAAAGTTCAGAGTGCACTTCTGGAAGCTATGCAGGAGCGTAACGTTACAATTGGTGAACAAACATACAGGTTGCCAAATCCATTCCTGGTAATGGCAACACAAAACCCTATAGAGCAGGAAGGTACATATCCGCTGCCGGAAGCACAGGTTGACCGTTTTATGCTTAAGGTAGTTATCTCATATCCAACAAAAGAGGAGGAAGCACAGATTATTCAGCGCAATATATTTGAACCGATTACAACTGATGGTGCTGTTGTCTCAACAGATGAGATACTGGAAGCACGTAAAGTTGTACAGGAAGTTTATATAGATGAAAAGATAGGTAAATATATTGTTGATATTGTATTTGCAACCCGCTTCCCTGAGCAGTACGGCATGTCAGGTTTAAAAGATATGATCGATTTCGGAGCATCACCCCGTGCATCTATCAACCTTGCTCTGGCTGCCAGAGCATATGCCTTTATCAAGCGACGCGGGTATGTGATTCCTGAAGATATTCGTGCAGTATGCCACGATGTTCTGCGACATAGAATTGGATTAACATATGAGGCAGAAGCAAACAATTTAACCTCTGAAGAGATTATCAGCGAGATACTGAACAAGGTTGAGGTGCCTTAATCTGAAAGAGCATAAGGGTATAGATGGAAGCAACTGAACTACTTAAAAAAGTACGGCATATTGAGATAAAAGCGCGTGGTCTTTCCCGAAATATTTTCGCGGGAGAATATCACTCAGCCTTCAAGGGAAGAGGTATGGCTTTCTCTGAAGTGAGGGAGTATCAGTATGGTGATGACCTGAGAGATATCGACTGGAACGTTACTGCCCGCTATAATAAACCCTATATAAAGATTTTTGAGGAGGAGCGTGAGCTTACTGTAATGCTGATGATTGATGTGTCGGAGAGTTTGGGCTTTGGTTCCAGATCGGTTCTTAAACGTGATATGGTAGCCGAAATAGCTGCAACACTGGCTTTCTCTGCAATACAGAACAATGATAAGATAGGTGTGATATTTTTTACTGATAAGGTTGAAAAGTTTATACCTCCCAAAAAAGGGAAGAAGCATATACTTTTTATTATTCGTGAGATATTGGGCTTTGAACCGGATAGTAAGGGTACCGACCTCAATATGGCAATAAGGTATATGACTAATGCTATCAAGAAAAGATGCACGGCATTTTTAATATCGGACTTTATAGATTCTGCCGACTATAGCAAGGCTTTGCAGATTGCAAACAACAAGCATGATATAGTGGCAATCCAGGTGTATGATGAGTTAAGCACTAATCTGAAGTCAGTTGGACTGATGAAGGTGAGAGATCCTGAAACGGGTGGTGAGCAATGGATTGATACATCATCCAAGAGGGTAAGGAATGCTTACAGATCCTGGTGGGAGAATTTGCAAAATAATAAGAACATTGCTTTCAGGCAGAGTGGTGTGGATAATATATCGGTTTCTACAGAGAGTGATTATGTTAAATCGTTACTACAACTTTTCCAACAAAGAAAACATTGATTACGAAAAAACTACATAATGTATTACTGCATTGTATGATACTGACTGCTTTATTATTGCTGTCGGTGTCTACTGTTGAGGCTCAGAGAGCTTCGGCCCATGCTACTATTCAACCAACAGAAATATTGATTGGTGAGCAGGCTTTGATTAATGTTAAAGTGATCTCTCCAAAGGATAAAACAATCTCTTTTCCAGTATATGAAAGTGAGATAGTGCCTGGTATTGAGGTTATAACGATGCTTCCGCCGGATACATTGATAGAGAATAATGTGATGACTCTTAATTTTAAGTATGTTGTCACCTCGTTTGATTCTACTCTCTATCATATTCCTTATATTCCGGTTTTTGATGGTACAGATACAATTTTTTCAAACTCGTTTGGACTTAAGGTTACATCGCCTGATTTGTCTGATTCCACACTTTCTTATCTGGAGAAGATGAATAGGGGGGAGACTGATTCTATCGACTTTGAGCAACTTCAGCTATATGATATTAAGCCGGTTCAAAAAGCTCCTTTTGTGTGGACCGATTATCTTTGGATCTTATGGATTGTGCTGGGTGTTGCCTTGTTAATTGCATTGATTGGGTTGATAATATATCTGATATTGAAGAAGAAGAAAAAAGGATATATATTTAAACCACCTGTTGTTCAACCTGCACATGTAAGGGCTTTGAAAGACTTGGATAAACTAAAGGCCGAGAAGTTATGGCTGCAGGGTCGTGAGAAGGAGTTTTACAGTAAACTTACCGATATTCTTAGACACTATATTTATGAGAGAGAGGGTATTAATGCTATGGAAATGACCACAGGAGAGATTCTTAATGAGGTGAGAAAATTGGAGGAGGTTGATTCGGTTTATAATAACCTGAAACAGATTCTTACTACATCAGACCTGGTTAAGTTTGCAAAATATAAACCCTATCCTGATGAGAATGATTTGAGCTTGGTTAATGCCTATTTCTTTGTAAATCAAACCCGAGAGCCTGATCCGATCTCAAAAAGCGAGGAGTTGGAGAAATTAGAAGGAGAAAATAATAAAATAAAAGAAACGACATGATTTTTCTGCATCCTGAATATCTATGGTTATTATTACTACTTATCCCTCTGATAGTGTGGTATATAGTGCGATTGTCCAAGATGCAGGCATCGTTTAAACTGGCATCTGTAAATGCATTCAAGGGGGTTAAGCCCGGACTTAAGGTCTATATGAGGCATTTGCCATTTGTATTGAGAGTAATCTCAATTGGATTAATAATTTTGGTAATTGCACGTCCTCAGTCAGTTAACAGCTGGGAGGAGAGTGAGTCGCAGGGAATAGATATAGTTCTGGCACTTGACGTGTCGGGATCAATGTTGTCACAGGATTTACAACCGGACCGATTACAGGCTGCTAAAAAAGTTGCATCTGAATTTGTGACTGACCGCAGGAATGATAATATTGGATTAGTCGTTTTTGCAGGTGAAAGTTTTACACAATGTCCGCTGACAACAGATCACACTGTATTGCTTAATCTGCTTAATGAGATTGAATTTGGACTTATAGATGATGGGACGGCTATTGGACTAGGACTGGCTACTTCTGTTAATCGTCTAAAGGATAGTGAATCGCAATCTCGTGTTGTGATTCTGCTTACAGACGGAACAAATAACAGGGGGCAGATTGCTCCGCTTACTGCTGCTGAAATGGCCCGTTCATATGGGATCAGGGTATACACAGTTGGTGTTGGGACTAAGGGAATGGCTCCCACTCCGGTACAGACACCATTTGGCGTAAGAATGCAGAATATGGCTGTTGATATTGATGAGAAGACACTTACTGAAATTGCTGCGATGACAGGCGGACAATATTTCAGAGCTCAGGATACAGAAGGTCTCAGACAGGTTTACGAAGAGATCGATGAGATGGAGAAATACCTGATCAGCGTACAGAATGTAACACAGCGTCAGGAAAAGTTTCTGATGTTTGCTCTTGCGGCTATGGCATTGATTTTGCTTGAGTTGATTTTACGAAGAACATGGTTGAGAAGTATACCATAATTTCATAATAAATCGGATGCGCATCAAATAGTAGAGTTTTGATAATTAAAAAGAGATAATCAGATATGTTTAGATTCGGAAATCCGGAATACCTTTGGTTTTTTATTGTAATACCAGTTTTGCTGGTGTTATATATATACCTGAATATAAGGAAGCGAAAGGATGTACAGAAGCTGGGTACACTTTCCACACTTAAAAAGATGATGCCGGAGCTTTCTCTTAAACGTTCTTATCTAAAATTCTGGCTAATCTTTGCAGCAATATGTGTTGGTATAATTATGCTGGCGCGACCTCAATTTGGTACAAAGGTAGAGACTGTTGAAAAGGAGGGTATTGAGCTGGTAATTGCAATTGATGTTTCAAACTCAATGCTGGCTGAAGATGTATCTCCAAACAGACTGGAGCGTGCAAAGCAAATATTATCGAGACTGATAGATGTGCGTGGAAATGATAAGGTGGGACTAATTGTATTTGCCGGTGAGGCGTTTATACAGATGCCACTAACTTCGGACACTCAATCGGCAAAGATATTTTTAAATACAATAGATCCTAGTCTGGTACCTGTACAGGGTACTGCTATAGGTGAGGCTATAAGACTTGGTATGGGTTCTTTCTCCAGTGATCAGGAAGCCAGTAAAGCAATGGTTATAATTACTGATGGAGAAGATCATGAAGGGAATGCTGCCGGAATCGCAGCAGATGCTGCTAAAGCGGGTGTCCAGATAAATATTATAGGTATTGGCTCTCCTGACGGCTCTCCACTGCCATCTAACGAATATGGAAGTAATTTTATGACAGATAGTGAGGGCAATGTTGTTGTGTCAAGGCTTAATGAACAGATGAGCATGGAAATTGCTCAAAGTGGTAAGGGTTTATATGTAAGAGCCGACAATTCAAACAGAGCAATTCAGGCGCTAACGGCACAGCTTGATGAGTTAGAGACAACCACTTCATCAAGTTTGGTATATTCAGAATATGACGAGAAGTTTACTGTTTTTGCATGGATTTTACTTGTAATACTGTTTATCGAGATTCTGATATATGATAAGAAGAATCCGATATTCCGAAATGTAAGAATTTTTGAATAAAACCGATTTACAGAGAAATACTATGCGATTAGATTTAAGATATATACTGGTTTTCCTTATTATGATGCTGATATCTGTAACTGTTTCGGCACAGAAGGATGTAAGAAAAAATATCCGTAAAGGAAACAAAGAATATAAGGAGCAAAAATTCTCAGAGGCAGCTGACTATTTTAGTAAGGCTGTGGAGGGTAATCCAAACTCCCAGGAAGCAAACTATAACCTTGGCAACACGTTATACAGACAGAAAGAGTGGGACAAAGCCATAGAGCAGTATAATCAATCTAATGCACTTGAGCAGGAGAATCCAATAAAGGTATCTGCGGGCATGCATAATATAGGTAATGCAATGCTGCAAAAGAAACAGCTTAAGGAGTCGATGGAAGCATATAAAATGGCACTCAGACTAAATCCTCAGGATGATGAAGCGCGTTATAACCTTGCCGTTGTGCAGAAGATGATTCAGGATGAGGAGCAGCAGAGTGACGGTGAGAATGATCAGGAACAGCAAGAACAGGAGCAGGATCAGCAGCAGAATCAACAAAATCAGCCTCAGCCACCACAGGATCAGGAGAAAAGAGCTGAGCAGCCCCAGGAACCTGAACAGATGTCACGTGATAACGCTCGTCAGCTTTTACAGGCTATTGAGCAGGATGAACGAGAGACACAGGAGAAGGTGCAGCAGATTAAAGCTCAGGAGAGAGAGGAGCAGGCAGAAGAAAACAGACGAAGGAATAAAAACTGGTAAGATTTTCAGAAATGATGATAGTCAAATTTAAACGGAACATATATATATATCTGATTTTCCTGGTTGCATTACTTACAGGAAATATAGCTGTTTCTGAAGCACAGGTGACATTCAAGGCAACAGCACCGGCTTCGGTAGTAGAGGGTGAGCAGTTCAGATTGAGTTATGTGTTGAATCAGGAGGGTAGAGATTTACGTTTACCTGATCTTTCTGATTTTGATATACTTTTTGGGCCAAGTACCTCTACCAGCTTCAGCCAGCGTACCATAAACGGCAAAACCACATCAGAGAGATCTGTAACCTATACATATATTTTAGTAGCAAAAACTACGGGTACATTTACTATTGGACCGGCTTCTATAAGTGTCGACGGTGCAAACTATCAGTCTAACTCTTTAAAAGTTGAGGTCTTACCACCAGATGAGAAATCATCGCAGAGCTCCAGAGGTGGAGGCTCATCATCTGGATCTGCTACAGTATCTGATAATGATGCATTTATCAGAGCAATTGTATCCAAAAACAATCCTTACGAACAGGAGGGATTTACTGTAACATTCAGATTATATACAACACTTAATATTGTCAACTTCGGAAGAATTCAGTTTCCTGAATTTGAAGGGTTTATGGTTGAAGAGATAGATGTTCCTGTCAATCAGCAGCTACAGATGGAGCGCTATAACGGGAGGAACTACTATACCGCAGATCTTCGTAAAACGCTTCTGTTCCCTCAGAAGTCAGGTCAGATTACCATACCTTCGGGTAGACTTGAAATGGTGTTTTCTGTACCTTCAGGAAGAAGTGTGACTACCTTCTTCGGTTCGCAGGAACTTATGGTTGATGTTAATAAGACACTTGTTACTAATCCTGTTGTAATTAATGTTAAACCACTGCCGGCAAACCGTCCTGCCAGCTTTGCAAATGCTGTGGGGACTTTTACTATGAAGCCAAATATTAATACTACACAGCTGAGAGCCAATGAGGCTATTTCTTTACGACTGGAGATTTCAGGAACAGGTAATATGAAACTTATAAGTAATCCGGTTGTAGAGTTTCCTTCCAATTTCGAGGTCTATGATCCTACTGTTACAAATGCCCTTAATGTAACGAGCAATGGGCTGACTGGTATTAGAACTATCGAATATATGGCAATTCCGCGATATGAAGGTAACTACACTATTCCACCGGTTGAGTTCAGTTATTTCGATATCAATACAAATTCATATAAGACTCTTACAACAGAAGAATACAGTCTTCAGATTGCTAAAGGTGATCCGGGAAGTATAACATCAAGCAATTTTGTGAATCAGCAGGATGTAAGAGTGGAGCAGGATATAAGGTTCTTAAAGACCGGAGAACCAAACTATCTTTCTATAAGTAATTTTTTTGTAGGTTCACTTAACTACTGGCTATGGTATATAATACCATTTGTCCTGCTTGTTGTGTTATTTATAATCAACAGAAAACAGGCCCGCGAGAATGCCAACGTAGCTCTTATGCGAAACAGGAAAGCAAATAAAATTGCAATAAAGAGGCTGAAGCTGGCAGAGAAATATCTTAAGGAGCAGAAGAAAGAGAATTTCTATGATGAGGTTCTTAGAGCGATTTGGGGTTATTTTAGTGATAAACTATCTATACCGGTGGCTAATCTCTCTAAGAACAATATAGAGAATGAGTTGTCAAAAAATGGTATAAGCGGGGAACTAATTTCAAGGTTTATGCAAATACTTGATACATGCGAGTTTGCACGATATGCTCCGGCAGAAAGTGATGCTGAAATGGAAAGTGTTTATAACAACACCTTTAATGCTATTGGTGAAATGGAAAACCGACTCAAGAAAAGTAAATAGTTTATGAGTATGAAACTGATCAAATATATATCTGTTTTGTTTATTGCAGCCTTATTTACTCTGCAGGTTACCGGACAGAATACTTCCGGTTCTGAACAGCAGGATAATTTACCTGCTGCAGAGGATCAATTACTACCTCTGGCTGATGATATACAGGATACAGAAGAATCCGGATTATATGAGATGGCATCCAATGCATACAGAAATCAGGATTACAAGAGAAGTATAGAGCTTTACGAGGAGGCGGTAAGTCAGGGAGTTAAAGAAAACCGCGTATCGGCACAACTATATTATAATCTTGGGAATGCATATTTTCGCGATAATCAACTGGGTAAGGCTATATTAAATTATGAAAGAGCACTTTTATTGGACCCGGGTGATAGTGATATAAGGCATAATCTAAGATTTGCAAACAACAGGACTGTCGATAGGATCGCTGCTTCCGGAAACCTTTTCCTGGTAAACTGGATTGATTCTGTCCGTAATCTTTTCAGCTCAAATGTATGGGCTACTATTGCAATTGTGTTATTTCTTCTATTCTTATTATCTGTAGCTGTTTTCCTGTTCGTGAGAATCCTCTGGGCTAGAAAAACTGCCTTTTATACAGGTATTGTACTTTTCATTTTTATGATAATTGCCAATTCTTTCTCCTTCAGGCAGAAGAGAGAGCGTCTTCGTGGAGACACTGCAATTGTGATGGTGGGTGCAGCTGCGGTTAATGCTTCGCCGGATGTTAACAGTAATCAGTTATTTGAACTGCATGAGGGGACTAAGGTTAAAATCAGAAGCAGTGATGGTAACTGGTATGAAGTAGAAATAGCAAATGGTAGTGTAGGATGGACTTATGAAGATAACATAGAGATAATCTGAGAACTATGAGAGATGCGATAGATTCATTACTTCCGCTGGAACGTGACCTGTTTTTTGCACTTAATGGCAGCGATTCCCAGTTTCTGGATAATGCGATGTGGACATTAAGCGGGAGGTTTATATGGATACCGCTTTTCCTTTTTATCCTTTTTATTTTTTTTTATAAGACTTCGAGGAAAGGTGCATTTATAGTTGCTCTCTTTTTTATTCTTGTATTTGTTTTAAGTGATCAGATTTCATCATCACTTTTTAAACCACTTTTTGAGCGGTTCAGACCTACACATCATCCCGATTTTATGTATCTGGTAGATACTGTTAACAATTATAGAGGTGGCAGATTTGGATTTATTTCCGGCCACGCTACCAACGCTTTTGGATTAAGTGTTTTTTTATCTTTGATTTTTAAATACAGGATTATCACGCTAAGTACATTATTATGGGGTACACTTAACAGTTATACTCGTATATATCTTGGTGTTCATTTTATTTCGGATATAATTGCCGGAGCATTAGTTGGAACTATCCTTGCAATGATACTTTACGGACTATATACCATACTTTACAAAGCACCTGTTAATAACATTATGCAAACAGGCGATAAAGCTGTTTACAGCAGACAGAACGCGAATTATCTTTCCTTTTTTATATTAACTTATATTAGCCTGTTAATCATTTTCTCTCCTGTATTATCAACATTACCTCATTGAACAATGTTATAATATTGGTACTAAAACAAATTGGAAATAAATTAATAGAATAGTTTGGAATCTCTGTTTTTTTGAGTAAGTTTAGGGCATATTATTAATACAAATGAATTTTAAACATAAAAATAATTGACCATGGCAAGAACAATCTCATTTAATGACTTAAGAGAGCTGAAAGACAAACTCCCCGATGGGAGTATCCGTCAAATAGCAGAGGAATTAGATATGAAACCTGAGACCGTAAGAAACTATTTTGGCGGATACAATTATAAAGAGGGCAATAGTGTAGGAATTCATATTGAGCCCGGTCCTGATGGTGGTATTGTTGTTCTCGACGATACCCTTATTTTTGATAAAGCTTTAAAGATTTTAGGACTTACAGACTATCCGGAACCAGAACCGGAACCGGAACCTGAACAGACAGATCAGGCAGAACTTGAAGAATAAAAGAAAAAAGAACCCAATAATTGATTGTTCAACACTCGTTATTGGGTTTTTTTGTAGAGTTGTTTTTAACCCTTACATCTGGAGGTCAACACCTTTGGATGTCTCAAAAAGATTAATATGAAAAAAGAGATTACAAATAGTGAATCACGCGATGAAAAACTGGTAACAGTTGCAATTCATACGTATGAAAAAGCACAAATATTAAAATCTATACTTGAATCGGAAGGCATACCTGCTGTTATACATGGTATTAATCTCATTGAACCTACCATTGCCGGTAGTGTGAGGGTAAGAATCAATGAAAAAGATCTTCCGAACGCATTGCGTGTAATTGAACAGGTGGATTTTAAATCAACTGATGAAAAAGAAGATGATGAAGAAAAGGTGAAAGTTATCAATGAGGTATTAATCCCTGTTGATTTCTCCGACTATTCACTTTTGGCTTGTGAGTTTGGATTCCGTCTTGCAGATGATTTAAAATGTAATGTAAAGCTGATGCATGCATTCTTTACACCTTTTTATCCTGCTTCAATTCCCTTTGGAGACTCTCTTACTCTGCAGTCTACTGATAAGGATATTTATCAGGATATAAAAAAGAATACGGAGACAGAGATGAAAAACCTTATTAAAAGGTTAGAGGAGAATATCTCGAATGGTAAATTCCCTAAAGTCAGCTTTACCTATACCTTGGTGGAAGGGCTCCCGGAGGAGGAGATTATTTCATATTCCAAGAAGATAAAGCCTACTGCCATAGTTATGGGTACAAGAGGTAAAAATGCTAAAGATCTGGATCTGATTGGCAGTGTGACCGCTGAGGTGATGGATGGTTGCAGAACCCCTATTTTTGCTGTTCCGGAAGACTCAAAAGTACGCAATCTTACTGAAGTCAAGAGAGTGGTATTTCTTACTAACTTCCAGGAGAGGGAATTTAAAGCTCTTGATATTATGATGAAGCTTTTAAAGCCATATCATATTGAAATTATTTTAGCACATATTGCAAAGAAGGAGGATGTTTGGAATGAGATTAAACTATCGGGATTTCAAAAAAGGCTTTCCGAACTGTATCCACTGTTAAAGGTAAGCTATATGCTTATTGATCAGACGGAGAGACTGGAATCTACCCTTGAAAAATATGTGAAGGAGAATAATATTGATATGATCTCTTTATCAAGCTCAAGAAGGAATATTTTTGCCAGGATGTTCAATCCGGGTATAGCACGTAAGATGCTGTTTCATTCAAATACTCCTATACTGGTTATTAAAGGAATGTAGTTATGATTATAAATCTAACAGTGATTGTCTGATTCCTGTTTAATATCAGATATAAAAAAAGGCCTCAATTAAATTTGAGACCTTTTTTTATACTGTTTAATGTCTTTTACTGTATTCCCAAACGTGTTTTTACTTCCTGAGTAATGTTTACTGCCGAAGGATGAGTATAAACTATTGGAGACTGCATATTAGATACATCAAATACAAAAGTATAGTTATTTGCTGCACCTACTGCCTGTATTGCATCTGAAATTTTCTGATTAACAGGTCCAAGAAGCTTTTGTTGTAACTGCTGCATTTCTTGTTGACTGTTCTGCTGAAATAGTTCGTATCTCTGCAGAATTGATTGCAGTTGTGCCTGCTGATCCATTTTTACGGCATCGGAAGTAGTTGCTGCTGCTGCTTCAAATTCCTGGGCTTTCTTGGTGTATTCATCAACCAAAGCCTGGCTGTTTTTAGTAATCTGTTCCTGTTTTTCTGTTAATTGTGTTTCGATACTGGATAATTCAGGCATAGATGCAAATATCTCCTGAGTGTTTATGTACGCTAGTTTTAAGTCTTGTGCTACAAGCGATAAAGGAGCAAGTGCAATACAAAAGATCAATAATTTCTTTAACATGATTGTTACGTTATAATTTATAATTTATAATTCAAAAAAAGTGGATACAAAGATAATGATAAAATTCTAATAGCCTAATCTTGAAAGTACTTCGTCGCTAATATCAATATCAGGGGTTGCAAAAATAATAGATGTAGCAGATGCTCTGTCTAAAACAACAGCATACCCATTATCAATAGAAATTGATTTTACTGCCTCATAAATATTATCCTGTATTGGCTTAATCAGTTTCTCCTGATTCTTAAATAATTCTCCTTCTGGACCAAAATATTGATTCCTGAGTTCCTGAATAGCATTTTCCTTTGCTACAATCTGATTTTCACGTTTGGTTTTCTCTTCTCCTGCAAGAAAAGTGAGATCGGCCTGGTATTTTTTATACATAGCATTCACCTCTTGAACCTCTTCGTCGATAACTGCCTGCCATTGCTTAGACAAAGCTTCCAGTTGTTCATTAGCGTTCTCGTATGCAGGAATTCTCTTTAAGATATACTCCATATCAATCAGTGCATATTGCTGAGCCATGCTGCTACTGATACCTAACGCCAAGAATAAACCAATAAATAAAACTATTTTTTTCATACTTTGTTTTTTTAATCTGTTTATAATGACAGTTGAAACTTATAAACGTTTACAGTACTCTCTGTAAATAATGTTAAAGATATTAGAACTCCTGACCGATTATGAAGTGGAACTGACTTCCTCCTCTGTCTCTGATGCCTGAAGTGCCATACACTGTATCAAAACCATATGCCCAGTCGATACCCATCAAACCGATCATTGGAAGGAAGATTCTCACACCTGCACCAGCAGATCGCTTCAGGTCGAAAGGATTTATCTCATTCAGCTTCATCCATGCATTACCTGCTTCAATGAATGCAACACCGTAAATTGTTGAGTTTGGCTCAAGTATAAACGGATAACGTAGTTCAAGTCCCAGACGAGTATATGCTCGTGCCTGCATAGCAATTGAGTTGTTCTCGTATCCTCTCAAAGCAACCGTTTCTGTTGCAAAACTGCTTGTATATCCTGTCATACCATCACCACCCACATCAAACGTTTCGAAGGATGTCAGTTTATCCTTGTTGTAGTGTCCCAGTATTCCGAATTCTGCCCTGGTTGCAACTACAGGTGTTCTGGTTACTGTTAACGGTGTAAGTGGAGTATATGTACGCATCTTGAGTTTCCACTTATGATACTCATTCCACCTATGTTTTGCAGGATCATTTACTGCAAGTTTACTGTAATCCCTGCCATCCCATAATGAGAATGGAGGTGTTGCATTTACACTTAGAGTGAAGTCAGATCCGGTTCTGGTATAAATAGGGTTATCTATCGAAGTACGAGATAACGTTAATCCAAGCGTAATACTATTACTTACTCCTGTTGAGAAATCAAATCTGTTTAATGTCCAGTTTTTAAGACCATAACGTTGGAAACCTAATGTTGCCATAATCTGGAAATAGTCGTCAGGCCACTCTAAACGTTTACCATATCCTATAGATGCTCCAAATATATTGAAGACCTGATCCGGGTCAGCAGCATATTCTGCGAGGTCCTGATAACCGTATCCATAACCTCCGTAACCGCCATAGCCACCATATCCTCCGTAACCATAACCCGGGTAGCCATAACCACCATATCCCATACCGGGATAGCCTCCCATGCCATACATGTAAGGATTGGTATTCTGTCGGTAGTAGTCGCTATTTAAACCAGTATATCTTGAGTAGTATGCATTAACCGAGAAGTGATTAGGCTTTTTGCCTCCAAACCATGGTTCAATAAACTGGAACTGATATGATTGATAATATCTACCGTTGGTCTGTGCACTCAACACAAGTGTCTGTCCATCTCCCTGCGGAATTATACCTCTGTGCATAGATGGATTAAGCATGTTCCTTAAAGAGAAGTTATTCAGGCGTAGACTAAGTTTACCTACCAGGCCGGTAACACCCCAACCTGCAGAAAACTCAATCTGGTCGTTTCCTTTTGATGTCAAAGGGTATGTAATATCAACAGTACCATCTTCAGGGTTAGGAGTTATACCTTTCCCTATATCTGCAGAAAGTGCCTCCGGATCGAAATGGCCTGTCTGGGCAATTTCTCGAACAGATCTCAGCAGGTCATCCTTACTGAACACTGCTCCCGGTTTAGTTCTTAATTCACGACGGATAACATCTTCGTATAGACGATCATTACCTTGAATTATTACACGTTTGATTGTTGCTTTTGGTCCTTCCACAACACGCAACTCAAGATCGATGGAGTCATTTTCAATATTTATCTCTATCGGATCAATATTTGAAAACAGATATCCGTTATTCTGATAAAGATTGATTACAGCATCTTCATCAGATATAAGTCTTTCCTCAAGTTTTTTCTGATTATACACTTCCCCTGAATTCATATTCAGTACCCTGGAAAGCTGTGCAGAAGGGTATTGAGTATTACCAACCCAGTTAATTGAGCGTATATGATAAAGTGGTCCCTCTTCAAGAAGAATATCTATGTTTACTGTCTTATCATCAAATTTATATACAGTATCCTTTATAATTTCAGCATCTCGATATCCCTCCTCATGATATTTACCAATAAGATTTCTTTTATCCTCTTCATAGAGATCTTCAACGAACTTCTTTGCACGGAAAATATTCCAGAGTTTACCCTTCTCATTAGTCTTCTTCATAGCCCTCTTCAACGTTCTGTCGGAGAGTGCAACATTTCCTTCAATATTTATATTGTTAACTTTAAGTTTTTCCTTTTTATCAACAACTATTTCAAGCACAACCTGATTCTTACCTGTTGTGTCAGGGTGTTGAAGGAGTCTGACTTCAGCATCCCCAAAACCCTTTTCGTCATAGAAATTTTTGATTAAAATCTCAGCTCTGTCGATTTGAGGAGGGGTAATCTGATTTCCTTTTACAAATCCTATCTTAGCTTCAATATCATCCTGCTCGCTTTTCTTCATCCCGGTATAACGTATGTCAGTAACCCTGGGACGGTCAGTCAGCTTTATTTCAAGCCATACACTATCACCCTCAATCTTGTTCTGGAGTATCTTAACATCAGAGAAAAGTCCTTGTCTCCAAAATCTTTTAAGCGCGTTTGTTATATCATCACCAGGGATCTGTATCTCCTGACCTTTTGAAAGTCCGGCAAAATTGATAAGTACAAACTCCTGTCCTGCATACATTGTTTCCTCTACACCCGTTACCTTTACATCAGCAATGTAATAGGTCTTTGGGGGTGATGTATAATTCACAGTCAGATCACCCGATTCACTCTGAGTTATTGAATCGTTGGTTTGAGCCAATAATACTGTCTGTGGTAGTACTATTAATAGCAGAAGTAAATTGAATATTCTCTTCAACATTGTGATAATTTCTTTTCTCTTACTGTTCTTTTTCAGGTTTTGATCCCGTACTATTACACTCTATCTGTTCGCTGATTTTGCCGAATCTCCTTTCACGACCCTGAAAGTCAATAATTGCTTCATAAAGGTCTTTTTCTCCGAAGTCGGGCCAGTAGACTTCGGTAAAGTAAAATTCCGCATAAGCACATTGCCATAAAAGGAAGTTGCTTATTCTCTGTTCGCCCCCTGTGCGGATTAATAAATCGGGGTCGGGAATTCCATGAGTTGTAAGGTACATACTAATGGTTTCTTCACTTATATCCTCTTTGTTTAAAACTCCATTTAAAACATCATCAGCAATTCTCCTGGCTGCCTCGGTAAGCTCCCATTTAGATGAGTAGCTTAATGCAATATTCAGTGTAAGAGTATTGCCTTCTTTGGTCTGATCTATACATTCTATCAGTGCAGTACGTGCATATTCAGGCAGACGATCCATATCACCTATACAGGTGATTCTGACTCCATTTTTTTTAAGCTTTTCAGTCTCCTCACTTATAGCATAAACCATAAGGTCCATCAGACCGTTTACCTCTTCTGCAGGACGGTTCCAGTTTTCAGTTGAGAAGGCATATAGCGTCAGGTATTTTATTGAAGCTTTAGTTGCAGCTTCAACTACACGGCTAATGGCTCTGACACCCTCTTTGTGTCCTTCACCCCTTTCAAAACCTTTATTCGTTGCCCATCTTCCGTTACCATCCATTATGATGGCAATATGATTTGGAAGGCGTTCTTGATCTATATAGTCTAATAGCGACATTTTTTAACGTCTATATTGTTACATTCCATGACAAGGGTCAGTGCGAGAACTGAAATCCCAGGTCAGGAAAATCATAGTTAATGAATACCAATCCTTATTTTTCAGTGTACTGCTTCTGATACCATAAGGATTGTCAAGCAGATCGAAGTTATCAGTAAAAAGTTTCCTCATTGAGAACTCGACCCCTAAATTTATCCTGTTTTTTAATTTATATTTAAACCCAATACCTAAAGGTATATTAGCACTGAAAATACTATTTTCACCAGACGCATAGGTTAATCCTACACCTGTAAACAGATAAGGTGAATATGGTTTTGTACCTAAGTATGAATAGTTATCACTATAGGGTAAAAAATTAAATTCAACCTGTGTTCCAATATCAGTGAAAGTTCTGCTGAAATTTATGTTCCGATCAAAAGGAAAAACATTCCCTGAATCTTCACTGTTCCCGGAAACATTACCTGCTATAATATTTGCCTTTAATGCCCAGTTAAAGTTGATATTGTATCTGAACAATGCACCTCCTGAAATTCCGGAATGCAAATACAATTTCGTTTTGTTGGCATCACCCATATAGAAAGATGTTCCGGTTGCTGCTCCTACCTCATATTTATACTCCTGCGATAGTGTATTAGCCGGAAGTACAACTACGATAAATAATAACAGGTAGAAATAAATTGCCTTTTTGGTATTCCTCATATCAACATCTTATGTTTATACACTTTCTAAACGTAAAAGAGGTCGATAAAGTATATCAATGCGAGGAACTATTCCACTAATTCAGGTCAAATTTATTAAGCCTGCCTTTCCAGACATCTCTGATTTGGGTTTGAGCCTGAGATACTCCGCCGAATATCCATATGTTGTTGTTATCAGTAATTACTGATGCATTTTTTCTATAATTAAATGTAGCCGGTAGAGACTGATTCTCTTCTGCCGGTTTCCAGTCCAGTCCGTAATTGTCTGAATAAAGTAAACTGTTTTTTCCTCCTGAGGCTACTAAGATATATGGTTTTTCATCATAGAAAAAGATAGAACTGCCATCAACTGAAACAGATTCTGATTTCTTTGATTTTAAAGCATAGATTTCGCCACCCTTTTCCTGCAATATCCAAATATCATTGCTGTCTGTGTCGTCAGCTTTGCTTCCTCCTGCAATTGCCAGATATTTAATAGTGTATGAAGTTGTACTTTCAATCTGAACAGCAGAGAAGTTCTTTACCGGCAAATCAGCTGGCGTGCCCGAATTCATCTCCACTAACTGAAGTGATGTAAAATCCTCTGTTATGGCTAATTTAGATGTGCTGCTATCATTTACCATTACAAGAATATCATCTGTGGCAGAGGGTATCACTCCATAAATAGTAACAATCGGAAACTCTGTGACAACCTGCGTCCATGTAAAACCATCAGATGTTCTGAACAGTCTGTTATCATCATCAATTGCAAAAATATAATTTTCTGAAACTGTTAAGGATGATAACTGAATTGCAGGAGGCAGTCCGGTTACCGATGCAGTAGTCCAGTTATTACCATCACTTGCCGAAGATGATGTTGCATTAACAGCACCGTTTGCTATATAGTATGTAATAAATCTATTGTTGAACTCTACTGTTTTCTGTTGATTCACTGTAGTTGGCAAATAATCTTCAGCAACCTTCTCCCATGACATAATATATGGATCCTGCTGATATATGTATAGCTGAATCTCATAGGTCTTTTTAGTAATACCATCAGGAGCAGTAGTTATAATTTTGTGCAATCTTGAAACTTCAATTGAGTCAGACTGAACCCAGGCAAAAGAGCTGTCGGGTATAAGCTGTATAGTAACATATGAGAATGTACTCAAATTGTTTGCCCCTCTGATGTTCAGAACTACACTGTCGACATGGAACTGGTACGGCAGTGGTTTTTTGTTAAATATCCTGCTGTTAACCTGATCAATAGAAAATTCAGTTGTTCTCAATAAATTTAAGGTATCAGCTTTTGATGCCATTGAAAAAGAGTATATCTGTGCATCAGGTGAATACTCCAGATCTCCATCATTTGATGATCCGAGACAAGAGGAGAGCAGTAACAAATTCATGATAAGAACCGATGTCCAGAGGAAATATTTAGATATCATTTGTTTCAATAATATTGTACATCACATTAAGTCATGCAAAAGTAGGAAGATTTTTCTCTTTAACCATATTAAAATGAATATTTAAAGAAAATTTCGAGATATTTTGCTCTTTAAATGATACTGAGTGGAGTTGAGGTATCTTTTAGTAGCTGCAATACTCCCTTTTATTTCAGGAGAATTCACTCCTCTATGTAGTTTTTTCTCAGATACTTCAATGTAAGCTTCATCCCAAAGATTTTTATTTATAAATGATGATAACAGTTTTGAACCACCCTCTACCAAAAGAGAATAGATCCTCTCTTGATACAGATGATCTAAAATCAATTCATTGCTCTCTTTTGAGAAGTCAATTTCAATAAACTTCAGGTTATCAGTATTTTTAATGTCATCCGGGATAGAGCTTGTGAATACAATGGTAGGAACTGTTCCATCAAATAAAAAACTATTGCGAGGTATTTTGTTGTTTTTATCTAACACAACCCTTGTAGGATCATCACCGAACCATTTTCTTGCAGTCAGTTTTGGATTGTCTAAAATTGCAGTATTTGTTCCCACAAGTATTCCCTGAACCTCTGTCCTGAATTTGTGAACTATGCTGTGAGTTATTTTATTTGAAATTATTACAGGCAGTCTGTTCTCATCAGGTTTTCTTTTTAAATCGATAAATCCATCTTTACTTTGAGCCCATTTTAAAATTATGTAAGGCCTGGAATATAATTGATTAACAAAGAAGAAACGGTTTATCTCAATTGCCTCTTCTTCCAGTATGCCCTCTACTACCTCTATACCATTTTGTTTCAACATATCTATACCTTTTCCGGAAACCTTAGGATTTGGATCTCTAACGGCAATCACAACACGTGGTATTTTGTTCTTGACAATCAGCTCAGCACATGGCGGTGTCTTTCCGTAATGAGCACAAGGTTCAAGAGATACATACAGAGTTGAGGTCAATAAAAGTGATTTGTCTTTTACCGAATTAATAGCATTAACTTCCGCATGAGCTTCACCGAACTGTCTGTGATACCCTTCACCAATAATTTTATTATCATGCACTATTACAGCACCAACCATTGGATTGGGTTTCGTGAAACCTTCACTTTTACGTGCCAGGAAGAGGCATCTCTGCATATATATCGGATTTAGCTCCATTTTTTTATACCTTTGTTGTTATCAACTATTAATTCTATGCAAGAACTCACTCATTATATTCGACAAGAATTAGGAAGTCTTTACACTCATACTGAGCTGTTTGCACTTATCCGTATAATTCTGGAAGAAGTCACAGGAATTGACAATACAGGAATTATTTCTGACAAATTTAATCATTTATCCTCATCAGAACTAAGCAAAATAAAAGATATTATAGGTAGACTAAAAAAGAGTGAGCCAATTCAATATGTTTTAGGAAAGACTGAATTTTATGGCCTTAATTTTAAGGTTTCTCCTGATGTATTGATACCCAGACCAGAAACTGAGGAACTGGTTGAGTGGATTCTCTCAGAAAAAGCTGCCGGGCCTGTCTCCATACTCGATATCGGAACAGGTAGCGGTTGTATTGCAGTCACACTTGCAAAAAAACTTCCACAAGCTGAGGTCAATGCATGGGATATTTCAGAAGGAGCATTGGATATTGCCAGGGAGAATGCAAGAATAAATAATGTTACAGTAAATTTCAGCAATAAGGATGTGTTGTCAATTAATGATGATAATGAAATCATATCAGAAAGTGGTAAATATGATGTTATAGTAAGTAACCCTCCATATGTAATGGATTCTGAGAAAAAAAGTATGGATGATAATGTCCTGAATTATGAGCCACATGTAGCACTATTTGTAGAAGATGATAACCCTCTGCTTTTTTATGATAAGATTTCTACAATTGCACTGGATCTGCTCAATGATAATGGGAAACTATATTTCGAGATAAACAGAGATAAAGGTGATGATATCCTCCATTTGTTAAAGAGTAAAGGGTATGATCAAATTGAACTTAGAAGAGATATCTCCGGCAACTTCAGAATGATTAAGGGTGTAAGAACAGTTAGTGGCAGCAAACAGACATACAATCATGAATGAGAAACGAAAGGTTATATCTGAAAAACAGGCGTACTCACGCATGGCACGTTTATGTTCACAAAAAGAGTATTGCAGTTATGATATTTCTCAGAAGTTGTACCGACTGAATCTTAATGCTGAGGATATCGAGAGAGTTGTAAACCGTCTGATTAAAGAGAATTTTATAAACGATGAGAGGTATACCAGAAGCTATATTGGAGACAAAATTAAATTCAATAAGTGGGGGAGAAGGAAAATCGAACTTGCATTGAGACAAAAGAAAATTCCATCGGAAATTATCCAAAAAATATATGAAGAGATGCCTGAGGCAGAGACGACCAACTCTCTTGAGTATGTGCTTGAAAAAAAGTGGAAAACAGTAAAGGGGGCAAGTATTAATGAGCGAAAAAACAAGCTTATCAGATATGCTCTTGGCAGAGGCTTTGAGATGAGTGATATATTATCATGCTTGCAAAAAATGGATATTGACTCTATTGATGAAGTTTAGAAAGAGATATGATGATAAAATTAAAAAGAGGAAATCCGGACTTTTTAGAAATTTACTGAATCTATTACTTCCGGAGGTGTGTGTGGTTTGTGGCAGGGAGTTGCTTGAAGATGAAAAAGGAGTATGTCTGAGCTGTTTATTTAAGTTACCCCGAACAGATAATTATAAAGTTATTGATAACAGTGCTGAAAGATTGATGGCAGGCAGAATCCCATTTGAAAGAATTGCATGCTATTGTGTATATGTAGAAGGGGGAATACTGCCACCTTTAATACATAATCTTAAATATTATAATAAAAAAGAGATAGGATTTTTATTAGGCCGGATGTTTGGAGACGACCTGTCAGGAAGCGACTTTATAAAACCTATTGATATTATTGTACCGGTTCCGCTGCATCCAAAAAAGGAGAAAATCAGAGGCTATAATCAAGCAGCTGTAATAGCTCAGGGGATATCAGAATCCACATCACTGCCTGTCTCAACAGGTAATCTGGTGAGAGTAGTGCATAATCCTACTCAAACAAAACGTACCCGTACAGAGCGATGGGAAAATGTTAAGGATATATTCTATGTGAAAGATAAGCAGCTATTTGAACAAAAACATATTCTGCTCGTTGATGATGTAATCACTACAGGATCAACAATTGAGGCTTGCGGAATAGCTCTGCATAAATGCACCAATCTGAAGATTAGTATTGCAACAATAGGGGAGGTTTTATAAATCAATTAGCGGTTATTGACCAAAAATTCATTTTTAAGCACTATTTTTGCTAACAATTCATGATCAAGTCAATAAAAAAATGAAAAGAGTACAAAAAATTACGGCTGAGAAACTACTCAAAGTGAAGGCTATTAAGCTACAGCCTTCTAACCCATTTACTTGGGCATCAGGATGGAAATCACCTATCTATTGTGATAATCGCAAATTGATGTCATATCCACAAATTCGTAATTTTTTAAAAGTAGAATTTGCAAGGATAATACTTGAGAAATATCCTCAAACAGATGCCATAGCAGGTGTTGCTACAGGTGCAATTGCTCCCGGTGCGCTGGTAGCAGATGTTTTGGGGCTGCCTTTTGTTTATATCCGCTCCTCACCCAAAGATCATGGAATGGAGAATTTAATTGAGGGAGACCTTAAGCCAAAACAGAAAGTAGTTGTTATAGAAGATCTGGTGTCTACAGGCGGAAGTAGTCTAAAAGCAGTAGAAGCTATCAGAAGCAATGGTTCAGATGTATTAGGTATGATAGCAATCTTCACTTACGGCTTTCAGCACTCTGTTGATGCAATGCATGAAGCAAGGGTGGAACTTACTACATTGTGCAATTATGATGCAATTTTAGATGAGGCACTGGCTACTGATTATATCGACGAATCAGAACTTAAAACATTGCAGGATTGGCGTAAAGATCCCGAAAACTGGGGTAAACCACATAAAAATATTAAATAATGACAGAATTTGTCAGTGAATTAAAAGTAATTCAGCATTCCGATTCGGATATATTCAGGGTATTGTCGGATCTTCGAAACCTGGAATTAGTCAAAGGGATGATACCTGAAGATAAGATCAAGGACTTTAATTTTGATAAAGATACTGTATCTTTCACAGTAGATGCTATAGGTAAAGTTACATTTGAAGTGATTGACCGTCAGCCTAACAGGCAGGTGAGATTTAAGTCGCTGCGACTTCCATTTGATATCATTATGGAACTTAATCTAAACTCTATAGCTGAAAAAGAAACCGAATTGTCGATGCTTGTGCAAACCAATCTGAATCCCTTTATGAGAGGAATGGTTGAGAAGCCTATGAAAGAGGCAGTAAACAGGATATCAGATGCGTTGACTAATTTACCTTACGACAAAATTTAAATTATATAAGAGCTGAATTTCATTTGAATTTCAGCTCAATTTTTTCCCCTGAGTTCATATTTAGGGTTATATAACTGTTATCTATACTGATTTTTTTACCATTTGCAGTTACAGATGTAACATAATCGGGAGTTTTTATCTTAAAACTGTTTGACACTTCAGCTTTAATTATTGCTTCTGTTAATCTGCTATTTTCCCATTTGGCATCAATTTCAGCACCGCCACGGGCACGTAGTCCTTTGAAGCTCCCATCACTCCATTTCCCCGGAAGAGCAGGGAGCAGGTTGATATAACCGTTATGACTCTGTATCAGCATCTCAGCTATTCCTGATGTGCCTCCGAAATTACCATCTATTTGAAAAGGAGGATGAGCACAGAAAAGATTAGGATATGTTCCGCCACCACTTCTCATATTTACCCCATCACCATAAGCAGGCTCCAATAAACTCTTCAAAAGCTTGTAAGCTCTGTCACCATCATGCAGTCTTGCCCAGAAATTTATTTTCCATGCTCTCGACCATCCTGTGCCCTCATCACCACGGCGGTTTAAAGTTTTTCTGGCTGCCTCTGCCAGGTCTGGTGTCACTTCAGGTGATATTTGATCGGATGGGTATAAGCCATATAGATGTGAAACGTGACGATGTTTAGGGTCCTGCTCTCTGTAATCTTCCAGCCACTCCTGCAGATAGCCGTTACTACTGATCTGCATAGGAGGCAATTGATCTATGACTTCTCTGATCCTTTTTGTTACAAAATCTTCTATTTCAAGTATTTCTGATGCTTTCAGAGTGTTAGTAAACAGCTCTTTAATGATTTGTACATCCATGGTGGGACCCATACAAACAAAAACCGGTTCTTCACTATCAGGCAGATAGAATGCATTTTCAGGAGATGAGGAAGGAGCTGTTACCAGCCATCCATTTTTGGGTTCCCTTATCATGCTTGTTAGAAAGAATTCCGCTGCACCTGCCAAAATAGGGTAAACAGATCTCAGGTACTCTTCATCTCTGTTGAATGAGTAGTGCTCCCAAATATGTTCACATAGCCATGCACCTCCGGTATTCGTTGCTCCCCATGAAGCATGTTCACCAGGCGCAGTGTAATACCACGGATTACTCATCATATGCGCAACCCATCCATCTGCATTATAGAAGGTCTTTGCTGTTTTCTCTCCCGAAGGAACCAAAGCACGTGTAAAGTCGATCAATGGTCTGTGCAGTTCAGATAGATTGCACACTTCTGCCGGCCAGTAATTCATTTGCAGATTTATATTCAGGTGATAATCGCCATTCCACGGTGTTTGTAGTTGATTCGACCACAAGCCTTGTAAATTAAGCGGCATACTCTTCTCATTGGTCCCACTTATCATCAGATACCTGCCATACTGGAAGTAGAGCGCTGCGAATGCAGGGTCGTCATTCTCCTGGAAATTTATCAATCTCTGATTAGTAGAGGTTATATTGTCCTGTTCACCCAGATAGAGTTCAACCCTGTTAAATTTCTCCTGATACAGGTCCACATGATCCTGTTTAAGCTTATCAAATGATTCTCTTTTAGCCTCTGTGATTAGTTGCACCACAGTAGATTCATAATCCTTATCCATCATATCTGTAGATGTGGATACCAGAATTAATGCCTCATCTGCATTTGTAAGTACCAGCGATGATTCGTCCCAACTAATTTCACCTCCTTTATTAACTATCTCAGCAATAGTCAGATATTTCAGACCTTTATCGCCATCATAGCCATCATTAAGCTGACCTCTCATAATCAGCCTGTTTTTTTCAATTGTTACATCTGATCTTTCAGAGCGGTTCAAATTTAGTTTAAAAGAAACTGATCTCTTTAAGTCTGCTGATATTTTTATAACAAGAAGATCATCATCGTGAGAGGCAAAATATTCACGCTTATAATTCACATCACCCAATTCAAACTGTGTAGATGCAACTGCATTGTTCAGTGACAGGCTTCTCAGATAATTCCTGACTGAATCATCTCTGTTGGTGTTGTGGTTATAAATATATTCGATATCCAGATCTCCAACTTTCTGAAAACAGCCATAAGGTGCATCTTTTCCATTACCGAAGGCAGACCCCTGTCCACCGCATCTGAAATGGCGATACATCAATTCCTGAGCTTCAAGATTCTTCCCTTCCAGAAGTAGATTTTGAATTTCAGGAAGATATTCTATAGCATCCGGATTAAACGCTTCGGGGTCTTCACTGCCCGACCACATAGTTATGTCATTTATAACAATCTTCTCTTTTTCTATACCACCATCAGGCATCATCCCAATTCTTCCATTGCCGAGTGGCAGCGTCTCTTCCCATCTGTTGGCGGGTTCTGAGAAAATGAGTGTTAATGTTTGTCTCTCTGTTATATTCTCACACGAGCATAGAAATATTATTATACCTGCAAATAGTATAGATTGTAATTTAGTCATGAAACCGGATTATCTTTATTCTTTTGAAATATTACTATCAGTGAGTAAAATTAGCACATTCGGCAATAAGAAAAAAATAACCGGATGAACTCTTCACAGAGGTCATCCGGTTTTTGGAAAATCAAAAAAGTCATATAAGAAATAGAACTAATTAAATTGTGGTTTTTTAGTATTTAATAGTATTCATCTGATGTTGTTACAGGTATAGGAATCTCAGTCCCGGCTTGTAATGCAGGCTGATTATATCTGTATACCACATCATAAATCTTTTCTCTTGTATCGCTGTATGTTTTGTCTGTCCACTCTTTTACCTTAACTGATATCATAACAGAGTCGCTGTTCATTACTCGTAAAGGTCTTAAATCGAAGCAGACGAAACCTTCGTATAGTTTATCCGACTGACTTTCATATGCGTTGTGTCTGAATTCAAGTTCAATCACATCTTTGTCAGTATCAGGCCTTAGCTTGTTTTCAACTAAGTTTATAGCATGTGGCTGTTTACCACCATAGTTAAACATAAATGATGCATTAAGATAATCGCCACTAATCCATATTGAGTTTGTCTTAATTGGATCATCGCCAATAATTTCTTCATTATGGGCATTCAACTCAATTACCGGCTTAGTAAGTATTTTCCAAATGTCATTTATCTTCACATAGTGGTCATATCCATCTTTCTGGTCCGACAGTATTGTATAATTCACAAGCACCCTCTGGTGATTGGTGGGTAAAAAATTTACTGCTTTTGCTGCAGGCCAAAGTCTTTTACCATTATCAAGCTGCAGTGAGTAAGCATTATCCCCTTCATTTATAATCGTAGCAATATCAATTCCAAAGTTTCCAAGCGACTTCGAATTATCGTCACATCCGGTATTAATCAACAGGATTCCAATTATTGCCAAACCAATTATGAAGAGTTTTTTTTGCATATCACTCAGATCACAATTTTCACATTAATGACTGCTCACTTTTACAAGTAAGATGCATAAAACTCAAAAACGCTGCGTGAATTTATAAAAAAAGTACAGTTTTAACGATGTTTAACAGTGGTATTTCCCCAACTATTACTTTTTTTTAGGGTATAGCTTATCTATGATATCAGGTCTGTTTATCTTTTTAAGCTCTCTGATAATAGAGCCTCTGCTTTTCTGATCATACCAGAAGAAAAACTGGCGTTGAGCCAATTTCTGGTCTTTCGATTTTGCTGTGTAAACCTGTTGTAGTGTATAAGGATGGTAACCGGTATAATAGATTTCAGTTGCCAGTGTCATTGGCGATGGTGTAAAGTCCTGAACCTGCTCCAGCTTAAAGTCGAGATTCTTCGTAACCGCTGCCAGTTCTGCCATATCCTCTTCAGTACATCCCGGATGCGACGAGATAAAATAGGGTATAAGCTGCTGTTTAAGCTGATATTTATTGTTTAATTCATCAAATAGTCTCTTAAAGCTATAGAATAGAGAGAAAGATGGTTTGCGCATCACATTCAGGGTAGAGTCAGATGTATGTTCAGGAGCAACCTTGAGTCTCCCCGACACATGATTTCTTATTAACTCCTCAGCATACTTGCGGTTGGCACTATTCACCTTATTGTCATCCGACTTATGCAGCAGCATATCATATCGTACGCCACTACCTATAAAAGATTTTTTTACTCCCGGTAAAGCATCAACTGATTTGTAAATATCTAATAGAGCAGAGTGATCAATGTTCAGATTAAAACATACTTTTGGGAATATACAGGATGGTTTTTTGCACTTGCTGCAGATATTTAAATCCTTTCCCTGCATTTTATACATGTTAGCAGAAGGTCCTCCAAGATCAGTAATATAACCTTTAAAGTCGGGCATTTCAGTAATCTGTTTTACCTCATTCAAAATAGATTCTTTTGTCCTTGAGGCAATAAATTTACCCTGATGAGCAGAAATAGTACAAAAGGCACATCCACCAAAACATCCTCTGTGCATATTTACTGAAAATTTAATCATCTCATATGCAGGAATATGCTTCCCTTTATATTTAGGGTGAGGAAGACGAGTATAGGGAAGATCAAATGAAGCATCAATCTCCTCCTCTTTCATTGGAGGGTAGGGTGGGTTAACAATCAAAACTTTATCATCTACTGCTTGCAATATTCTTGCGGCAGATATGCGGTTCGATTGCTCCTCTACTACTCTGAAATTCTTTGCCTGCTTAAGTTTGTCCTTCAGACACTCTTCATGTGAAAAAAGTGCTACCTCTTCTTTGAAAGGATTTTCCGGTATACTTTTCTTGTTGATTAGGAAGGCCGACTGGGGCAGATCATATATTTCACTAATCTTTCTTCCCTCTCTAATGTTTTTAATAAGTTGTTTAAGTGGCAATTCGCCCATTCCATAAATCAGGAAATCTGCACCGGTTTCGGCAAGTATGGTTTTATGTAGAGAATCATCCCAATAGTCGTAGTGCGTAACCCGTCTAAGTGACGCCTCAATGCCGCCAAGTACAATAGGCACATCTGGATAGAGGTCTTTCAATATCTTTGAATATACAGTCACCGCTCTGTCAGGCCGCATGTCAGACCTGCCATCGGGAGTATAGGCATCGTTAGATCGTAATCTCTTGTTTGCAGTATAATGATTAATCATAGAATCCATTACACCTGCTGTAACAGCAAAAAAGAGGTTCGGTTTTCCAAATTTCCTGAAATCCCTTAGATCGTCACGCCAGTTAGGTTGTGGTACAACAGCAACTTTAAGTCCCTCCTTCTCCAGCAACCTTCCAATAACGGCAGTACCAAAAGAGGGGTGATCGATATATGCATCACCTGAAAACAGAATAACATCAGCCTCTTCCCAGCCCCTCAGATTCATCTCTTTCTTTGTTGTGGGGAGCCAATCGGTCATCTGTCTTCTATTATTTGTCATTAATGCACTTTTTTAGGCTTCTGTTCTTTCAAAACAGCATCCAGTTCAACAGCTTTCTCTACTGCCAGTTGTATATCTGAGCAAATATATTCCTCACCTATAAGCTCCGGAATATTAGTTTTGTTTATCTGTTCCCTTACACTTTCCCTAACACCCGATAATATTACATGAATCTTCTCCTTAATCGAATTCTTAATTAGTGCTTCCAGGTTATTTAACCCTGTTGAGTCGATAAATGGAACCTTACGCATTCTGATAATACGTATCTTATGATGCTCTCCAATATTACGCATCTTCTCATCAAACTTGTTTGCAACACCAAAGAAGAAAGGTCCTCTAATTTCATAAACCTCCACACTATCAGGCAGTAAAAGTTTTTCCTCCTCTGCACCCTCATGTCTTACCTCACTGTCAGACTCAATTTTAAGCTCACCTGTTGAATGAGATATTTCGGTATATTCGTTCATTCGTTTCAGGAATGCAAAAATAGCGAGCAATAAACCTACAGAAATAGCAACTGTAAGGTCAATAATAACAGTAAGCAGGAAAGTTGTCAAGAGGATTGCTTGAGTTGAACGCGACTGCTTCATCAGCGATACAAAAGTTCTCCACTCACTCATATTATATGCAACCACAACCAAAATCCCGGCAAGGCAAGCCATAGGAATATGTTTGGTCAGATCGCCAAGAAACAGCACTATAAGAAGCAAAACAATAGAATGAATAATACCGGCAACAGGAGTCCTTCCCCCATTGTTGATATTTGTCATTGTCCTTGCAATCGCCCCGGTAGCAGGGATACCACCAAAGAAAGGAGTAATTATATTCGCTGCACCCTGTGCAATAAGCTCCATATTTGAATTGTGTTTCTTTCCTGTTACCCCGTCTGCAACCGTGGCAGATAAAAGCGACTCAATAGCGCAAAGCATTGCAATTGTAAAAGCTGATGGGAAAAGAAGTCTGATACTTTCCAGATTGATTGCTATCTCCTTAATCTGCGGCAGTTCACTTTGAATATTAAATCTGTCGCCAATAGTCTCAATTCCCTCAATGTTTGCATAGTTCCTTAAGAAATAAACCACTACAGACATCAATATGATTGCAATCAGAGAACCCGGAACCCTCCTTGAAACCCTGGGAGTAAGAATAATAATAAGAACACTGACAACTGCAATAATTGTCACCCACCAGTTAACCGAGCTGAAATTCTGAAAATAGATACCCCATTTTTCTATAAAACCTGAAGGCAGTTTTGGTGTAGTAAGTCCAAAAAAGTCCTTTATCTGTGTAGAGAAGATTGTGAGAGCTATACCGCTTGTGAATCCCACAACAATAGGATATGGTACAAACTTAATAATGGATCCAAGTTTCAGGAAACCCATAACAACAAGCATTACCCCGGCGAGTACGGTTGCTATGGCAAGTCCCTGGACCCCATACTGTTCAACAATCCCGTAAACTATTACTATAAAAGCACCGGTTGGACCACCGATCTGTACAGTGCTTCCTCCAAGAAAAGAGATGATAAAACCTGCTATGATAGCGGTGAATATACCCTTCTCGGGTGTTACACCTGAAGCAATACCAAATGCAATTGCAAGAGGTAAAGCAACAACACCAACAATCAATCCTGACATCAGGTCTGCCAGGAATTTTTCTTTGTTGTAATTCTTAAATGTTTGAAATAATGTGGGTTGGAAATCCTTAAGTGAATTTATTTGCATAAATTATATCATGAAACTATAATGAGGTGCAAAGATACAAAAAATATCAAACTACCCCTTGTTCCACGAGCACACATACACGTTCGGTTATTCTGTCTTCACCATAAGGATTATAGCGCACTTTCAGACTATTACCAAACATCCCTGCAAAAAGATTGTAACTCCAGGCCTTGAAGCTTCCCATGAAAGCATCAATAATGTGATATGAAGATGAATTGGTTTCTCTGTCAACCAGTTTCATCAGCAGCTGCCCCTGGGATTTAGTCAGCTTCTTCATTTTTGGAGTGTACGCATCTTTCAGATACTTCTCCATCTTATTAAGATGCTCCTGCCTGGCTTTATCATCAGGCAGCGTCTCCATATACTCGTATGTCTCCGTAATTATTCTTGCAATTTCCTTGGCATAAGGTAATGTTTTCTTTACATCTCTAACCAGCTTTAAATAAGCTATCTGATCTTTTGTGCTGCGGAATGTAAGGGGAGAATATTTTATAAAATCTCCAAGCCACATACAAGCAATGGTGTCTCCCTCCATTACAACTGCCGGATATACGTTAGGCATTAGATATATTGTTGATAATGGAGTTCTCTTATCAGGAGTTATATTTGTGGCATAATACTCCTGCGCTTTAACCGCTGGCGGTAAAAGCGATATAATTAGAACGAGTGAAACGATACCAAGTCTTTTCATAATGGTACAAAGATAATTAGTCGTTTTAATTTTCAAAATAAAATCTCGTTAAGTGTAGTTAATTAACCCTCGAGTTTTAAGAATGTTATGCAGATTTGGTTTACGAAAAACGGACAGCTATTTGTTTATTAGTTCAGCAAAAAAGTATCACTTTAATAATAAAAAGATGAGTTTGTATTTAAATCACGATAATAAAATGTATTTTTGAAATAAAAAGATTTACTGCTATGACATATTTCCATTTAGGTGAGCTCGTTTTCAAACAGGCTCAGAAATATAAAAACAGAACTGCTTTAAAGTATCAGGATGCAACAGGTGCATGGGTGGATATGTCATGGGACCTGTTTGCCGAGAAGGTGACAAAAACGGCACAGGCAATGGCCGAAATGGGAGTAAAGCCATATAACAACGTGGGCATCTACTCACAGAATATGGAGAAGTATCTGATCACAGATTTTGCAGCTTTTGCCAACAAAGCAGTTATGGTTCCTATGTATGCAACCTCCTCCCCAAGTCAGGTGAAATATATAGTGAACGATGCAGAGATAAGTCTGATTTTCGTTGGAGAACAATTTCAGTACAACAACGCTTTTAAAGTTCAGCAGGAGAGTCAGTTCCTCCATAAACTGATTATCTTCGACAGAAATGTTGTTTTGCAGCCTGAAGACAAAACCTCGGTCTATTTTGATGATTTCATAACCACGGGCGACAACTCTGAGTCGGTTGCACTTGTCAATGCCCGCATCAGGCAGCTTAAGGATAGTGATCTTGCAACTATAATTTACACATCAGGAACAACAGGCGAGCCTAAGGGTGTTATGCTTACGCATGCAAATTATCTTAAGGCAATGAGGATTCATGATATTAGATTAACCAATCTTTCTGAAAAAGATCTCTCGATGTGCTTCCTGCCGCTCACTCATATTTTTGAAAAAGCGTGGACAATCTACTGCCTGCACAGAGGAATTGTTGTAGCCATAAACAGAAACCCCGCCGAAATAAGGGAGACAATAAAGCAGGTTAGACCAACAATTATGAGCAATGTCCCCCGTTTCTGGGAGAAGGTCTACGATGGTGTTAAAGAGACAATAGATTCATCTTCAGGTGTTATCAAGTGGCTGTTTACCGATGCGGTAAAAACGGGAAGGCGGCATAATCTCGACTATCGCAACAATGGTCGTAAAGCTCCACTGGGCAATAGCATAAAATTCTTTCTATATAAACATACTATCTACTATCTTATCAAGAGGATAGTGGGTATCGACAGGGGTAATTTTTTCCCGGTTGCCGGCGCACCCCTGTCAGATAATATAAATGAATTTCTGCAGTCGATCGATGTTCATATAGTTTATGGATACGGACTCACAGAAACAACTGCAACAGTAAGCTGTTTCACCTTTCCCGGCTTTAAAATAGGCACAGTGGGCAAGGTTATGCCTGATACCGAGGTAAAAATCGGAGAAAACAGCGAGATACTTGTAAGGGGAGGAACTGTTATGAGCGGTTACTACAATAAGCCTGAAGCAACAAAAGAGGTCTTCACAGAAGATGGTTTTTTCAGAACCGGAGATGCAGGCATGCTCACTGACGATGGTGAAATTATTCTCACCGAGAGAATCAAAGATCTGTATAAAACATCCAACGGAAAATATATAGCTCCTCAGATGATAGAAACCCGTATAAGCGAAGATAAGTATATCGATCAGGTAGCTGTAATAGGAGATGAAAGAAAGTTTGTAAGTGCACTGATCATTCCAAACTATTTAGCACTTAAAGCATATGCAGACAGTCAGGGCATACCATATGAATCCACCGATGATTTAGTGAAGAATGATGTTGTTCACGATTATGTCTTCGGTAGAATTGAGCTGTTGCAGTCACAGTTTACCAATTATGAAAAGATTAAAAAGATCACACTGCTGCCACAACCATTCAGTATCGAGTCAGGGGAGCTTACAAATACCCTTAAACTCCGCAGAAAAGTAATTCTTGAACGTTATGCCGATATTATTGATCAAATGTACATCGACTAAAAGTAAATAAATCATTATCTTTGCACCGTTTTTTTAATAGAAGTAAAGGTCATGGATTACAATTTCAGAGAAATAGAAAAGCGGTGGCAAAAATATTGGGTGGAAAACGGAACTTATAAAGTAACCGAAGATAGTTCCAAACCTAAGTTTTATGTATTAGATATGTTCCCATACCCCTCAGGAGCTGGTCTCCATGTTGGGCATCCACTGGGATATATAGCATCAGATATTTATTCAAGATATAAGCGTTTGCAGGGCTTCAATGTGCTGCACCCAATGGGTTATGATGCATATGGACTGCCTGCAGAGCAGTATGCCATACAAACTGGTCAGCATCCTGCAGTTACTACCGAAAATAATATCAACCGCTACCGTGAACAGCTCGATAAGATAGGGTTTTCTTACGACTGGTCACGTGAGGTTCGTACATGTGATCCTGATTACTATAAATGGACTCAATGGGCATTCATTAAGATGTTCCACTCTTACTACTGCAATCAGGCAAAGCAGGCACGGCCTATTGCTGAACTGATTGAAGTGTTCTCAAAGCAGGGAACTGCCGGACTCGACCTTGCATGTACAGAACCAATGGAGTTTACGGCTGAGGAGTGGAACAGCAAATCAGATAAAGAGCAGCAGGAGATCCTGATGAACTACAGGATTGCCTACTTAGGTGATACAATGGTAAACTGGTCGCCCGACCTGGGAACAGTTCTTGCCAACGACGAGGTCAGCGAAGGTCTCTCAATCCGTGGCGGTTTCCCGGTGGAACAGCGTAGAATGCGCCAGTGGTGCCTTCGTGTCTCTGCATATGCGGAAAGATTGCTTGAAGGGTTGGATAAGATTGATTGGACCGACTCACTGAAAGAGACTCAGCGCAACTGGATTGGTCGCAGTGAAGGTGCAGTAATGCATTTCACCTCTTCAAATGGTGTAACCTTTGATATATTTACCACAAGAGCCGATACAATATTTGGTGTAACTTTTATGGTGCTGGCACCTGAAAGTGAGCTTGTTGATCAGCTTACTACTGAAGAGCAGAAATCTGCTGTTAAGCAGTATGTAGAGAACACCAAAAAGAAGACCGAACGCGAACGTATAGCTGACAGGTCGGTCTCAGGCGTCTTCTCCGGTACCTATGCAATCCATCCGTTCACAGGCCAGAAGATTCCGATCTGGATCTCTGACTATGTACTTGCCGGATATGGAACAGGAGCAATAATGGCAGTACCGGCGCATGATAGTCGCGACTACGCCTTCGCAAAGCATTTCAATCTTCCAATCATCCCGCTTATCGAGGGTTGCGATATCTCTGAGGAGAGTTTCGATGCCAAAGAGGGTATTATGATGAACTCCGGTTTCCTGAATGGACTTACCGTTGCACAGGCTATTCCTGCAGCCATTGATGAGGTTGAGAAACGTGGATTGGGTTACCGCAAAATAAATTATCGCCTCCGCGACGCTATATTCTCAAGGCAGCGTTACTGGGGCGAACCGTTCCCAGTATATTATAAAGATGGCATGCCATACACTCTTGATGAGAGTGAGCTGCCTCTCGAACTTCCGGAAGTTGATAAATATCTCCCCACTGAAACGGGCGAACCTCCTCTGGGAAGGGCAAAAGAGTGGACCACCAAAGAGGGTTATCCGCTTGAACTTAATACTATGCCGGGGTTTGCAGGCTCATCTGCCTACTACCTCCGCTATATGGATCCTCATAACAACGAAGCTCTGGTATCAGAGAAAGCAAATAGCTACTGGAGAGATGTTGATCTCTATATCGGTGGAACAGAGCATGCAACAGGACACCTCGTTTACAGTCGCTTCTGGAACAAGTTCCTTTTCGACCTTGGCGTCTCCTGCGAGGAAGAGCCGTTCAAGAAGCTGGTTAACCAGGGTATGATTCAGGGAAGAAGTAATTTTGTTTATCGTATAAAAGGTACAAACACCTTTGTTTCACATAATCTCAAAGATGAGTATGATGTCACCCCTATTCATGTGGATGTAAATATCGTACATAACGATGTTCTTGATATCGATGCATTCCGCGAATGGAGTCCCGAATATAAGACAGCCGAATTTATACTTGAAAAGGGTAAATATATTTGTGGCTGGGCAATAGAGAAAATGTCCAAGTCGATGTACAACGTAGTCAACCCCGACGATATCGTTGAAAAGTATGGAGCCGATACCCTACGCCTGTATGAGATGTTTTTAGGGCCCCTTGAGCAGTCGAAACCGTGGGACACCAACGGTATTGATGGTGTTCACCGATTCCTGCGCAAGGTGTGGAATCTTTTCTATAAAGAGGATGAGCTTAATGTATCTGATGATGAGCCAACAAAAGATGAGCTTAAAGCACTTCATAAGCTCATAAAGAAAGTGTCCTACGATATCGAGCATTTCTCATACAACACTTCGGTATCAGCATTCATGATATGTGCAAACGACCTGACATCACTGAAGTGCAACAAGAGGGCAATTCTGAGTCAGCTCGTTATCTGCCTTGCACCTTTTGCTCCACATATCTCAGAAGAGCTGTGGCATGCCCTTGGCAACGAGAGTTCAGTTTGTGATGCCCAGTGGCCCGAATGGAACGAGGAGTACCTGAAAGAGGATGTTTTCTCCTATGCAATATCATTTAACGGTAAATCGCGCTTTGTGCTGGAGTTCCCTGCCGAAGCAACCAACAAGGAGATCGAGGCAGCAGTTCTTTCTCATCAGAATTCACAAAAGTGGATAGATGGAAAAACGCCAAAGAAAGTTATTATTGTCCCTAAAAAAATCGTCAATGTAGTTCTTTAATAAAAAAAATGGAGAGATCAAAAGCACTTGGTATTAAAAGGTTCTATTGGAAAGATTACCTTTCGATATTACTTGGCACATTTATGTATGCACTTGGGGTAACCCAGTTTATTATGCCTCACAAGTTTGTATTGGGAGGACTTACAGGTATAGCTGTGCTTGTTAATTATGCATTCGGACTTCCGGTATCTGTTCAGGTACTGGTTATGAATGGTATCCTGTTAATGATTGCATATAAGATACTTGGTGTTGAGTTTCTCATAAAGACTATCGTAGGGGTTGCCTCTCTGTCAATTTTTATTGGTATGTTCGAGAGTCTTGATCTACCGACGATAATGATGGATGAGCCTCTGATGGCCGGACTGATCGGTGCAATTGTTGCCGGTGCGGGTGTGGGACTGGTTATGTCTGTCAATGGAAGTACAGGTGGTACGGATATTGTCATAATGATCATCAACAAGTTCAGGAATGTCACCCCGGGTCGCATGATGCTGCTTATTGATCTTGTTATTGTTTCCTCCTCATTTGTACTTTTCAGAAGCGTTGAAACCATCGTTTATGGTCTCATCATAATAGCGGTGGTGTCTACCTCGGTCGACTGGATATTAAACGGTATCAGGCAGTCGGTTCAATTTTTCATAATCTCTCAGAAGTATGAAGAGATTGCCGATGAGATTAATCATCATATGCACAGAGGATGCACAGTGCTTGATGGAACCGGATGGTACACCCAGCAGCCACAGAAGGTGCTGCTGGTAATGGCAAAGCGAAGTGAGTCAAACTCCATCTTCCGTATGGTCAAGAGCATCGATTCAGAAGCATTTATCTCACAGGCCAATGTAAATGGTGTCTATGGCAAAGGGTTCGACAGGATGAGGTGATTCCTCTCTATGATCTGAATTCGTCAACTATGTTGTGCATTTGTCAACAAGGTAAACGAGCGACTTATACGCTACTCCGCTGTTAATAGATAGTCCAATCTCACAGGTCCTGCTGTTGGAATAACCCTCACTCGCATTCATTATCTCATGTTTTAACGGTGAGAGAGCAGCATTATTCAGTTCCGGATAGAAGAATCCACGGTCACCCGCCCATCCGCAACATGTCACACTATCCGGCACAATCACCTCATCTGCACAGAGCGATGCAACCTTAAACAGTTTCTCCTCCAGCTGCATCTTTGTAGCACTGCATGTAGAGTGAACAGCAATCCTCACAGGTGCTTTTGTGAACTGGAGCCGTCCAATTAAAAAATCATGAATAAACTCAACCTGATCATACAGTTTTAGTCTCCCGTCCAAAGTCTCACGCATATGCAGGAGGCATGGACTCATATCACACACTATCGGCAGTTCACCGTTCCTGCTTGCTTTTAAAAGCGCCTCATTCAGCTCATTCTCCTTCCTGGCGGCCTGTTTTCTGAAACCTTTACTACTGAAGGCCATACCGCAGCAAAGCCTGTTTTTCTCTTCAGGGATAATAACTTTATACCCCGCTTTTCTCAAAACAGAGAGCATCTTTGCAGGCAGATCCTCTTTCTCTTCGTAACCGAACGAAGGGCCACCCATTGATCTTGTTATGCATGATGGGAAATATACCACCTCAGGCGAATCGGGGTTCTCATTTGAGTATATATTCTGTTTTATCTTTTTGCTCCCTGATGGTGTATATTTTGTCCATAGTGGGAAAACACCATCCCCAAGCTTGTAAATACCTCTTGCAAAGCTCTCCATGGACTTATATCCAACCACCTTAGATATAGAGTGGGGCAGAGTAATAAATCCCCTGATAAAAGATGTAAGCGGCGCCATATTTGAGGCAATAGTGTCAGCCACCATATTTGCCAGTTTGCCATTCTGCTGCCATCTCAGCTCCTTCACAAGCTTACCCGTATCAATGTCAACAGGACAAGCTATCCCACATAGTCCATCCGTAGCACAAGTCTGATCCAGCGGATATGATATCTCCCTCACCTGCTTCAGAATACTCTTCTGCCTATTTTTCTCTGCAGAGCTGCTGTCAGCAATAAACCTGTATGCAACAATACGCTGTCTTGGTGTCAGAGTAAGATCTTTGGAAGGACAAACAACCTCGCAGAATCCGCACTCAATACATTTATCTATAATAGGATTTGCATCAGGTATCCGTTTGAGATTTTTTATAAATACCTCGCTGTCATCATTTATAATAACCCCCGGATTAAGAACATTATCAGGATCAAATGCCCTCTTTATACGCTTCATCAAATCGTATATATCGCTTCCCCATTCTTTCTCCACAAACGGGGCCATATTCCTGCCGGTACCATGCTCCGCCTTAAGGCTGCCATCATGTTTCACAACAACCAGTTCAGAGAGCTCATGCATAAAAGTGGAATATCTTTTCACCTCCTCCACACTGTTTATATCAGGGAAAACTGTGAAATGGACGTTCCCGTCGAGTAGATGTCCCCACATCACTGCATCACTATAACCGCTGTTCACAAGAAGCTCACGCAGATCAGTAAGCGCATCACCCAATCTCTCTCCGCTAAAAGCCACATCCTCTATAATACTTGCAGTGTGAGCAGGGCGGGTAGCCGCCGCCGAGGTGAACAGACCATTACGCACATTCCAGTAGAGGTTGTATAAAAACTTATCAGTAGTAAATTTTATTGGAGTCAATGTCTCTATATGAGCAAGCCTCTCCTCAATTTCACGCATCTGATTCAGAAGAGTAGCCTCATCATCTGCCGAAGTATCAATAAGCAGAGCTGCCGCACCCTCAGGCAGTGTCTTCAGTTCTTCCGGCATACCCTGCTGATCTTCAACAGCCCTAAGTGCATTTCTGTCCATCAGCTCAGCAGCACTCACCTGGCAGCCCCTGAGCGGGATAATAGCCTCACTCACATCACGCAGGTTCCTGAAGTAAACCATTGCAGTAGCCTTCAGAGGAGCATCATGAACAGTTCTGAAGGTTGCCTGTGAGATAAAGCCAAGCGTTCCTTCCGAACCAATCATCAGATGCTGAATTATATCGATTGGATCATCAAAATCGATCAAAGAGTTTACTCCATATCCGCAGGTATTCTTAAGCTTAAATTTCGATGCAATTCTGCTTTCAATCGCCTTGTTCTCAGTAGCATCCCTGTGCAGCTGAACTATATCACCAATCAGTTGAGGATTCTCAGCGATAAAAGCTTTGCGGCTCTCGCTATTGCCCGTATCCAGAACAGAGCCATTTGCAAAAATAATGCGCATCGATTTGATGGTGTTGTAGCTGTTGTGCAGAATACCGTAGCTGGAGCCACTTGCGTTATTAGAGATGATACCACCAATCTTGGCCGACTTAACAGATGCCGGTTTTGGTCCCAGTTTCCTTCTATATCTCCTTAGAATAAGGTTAGCCGCACCACCTGTCAAACCACACCCAAAAGTGGCTGTCTCCCCATTATCAGTAATAACCGAAAAATCAAAACCCTTGCCCGCCTCCATAAGTATGGAGTCAGAAATAGTCTGCCCGCTCAAACTAGTTCCCCCCGCTTTAAAAGTCACAGGAATCTTCTTGTCGTTGCAAAACCTGAGCAGGCGAATAACCTCCTCCTCAGAATTTACCTTAACAACCGCTTTTGGTATGAGACGATACAGACCGGCGTCCGTACCCTTTGTAAGGCGAGAGAGCTCATCTGTAAACAGCTGATCTGCAGTGAATATATCAGCAAGCTCTTTATGCAATTGTTTTTCAGTCATTCAATAAAGGATTTACATGTAAGAGCACAAACTTACAAAATAATATTAAAAAAGAGCAGTTAAACAACCGCTCTTTCAATAATCATATAGGTAAGTCTAAAATCTTAATTCAGTGAGATGAAGATATCCTTTCCTTCAGTCTCAATAGCAATCTTCTCTTCACGTCCCAGCCATCCTAATGCAGCGTAAAGATCTTTATCAGTTAATTTTGTCTCTTTCTTAAGAGCCTTTATCTCCAGCTTTCCTTTCTTATCAAGCACAGTCCATACTTTCCCGGCATTAATACCAAATTTCTCAATCATTTTTTTTCTATTGTTTACAAAATTAATAGTCTAATTAAGCTGCAAAGTTAAATCTAAAAATCTTAATTGCAATAATTTAGCTGCAGTTTAAGCTGAGTGAGTGAAAGATAACTCATCAAGAATCTTCGAAACCTGCTCTATCAGTGAGTGGCTGCTATCATTGTAGATAACATAATCAGAATGCTTCACCTTCTCCTCTTCGGGCATCTGGTTAAACATACGCGCCTCCACCTGCTCCCTGCTTACCCCGTCACGTTTCATAACCCTCTCAATCCTTGTTTCCTCGGGAGTATAAACCGTAATCACTTTATCAACAAACTGATTAAAGCCGGCCTCTATCAGAAGAGCAGCATCAATAACAACAACAGGGCACTCCCTATAGCTATTGCACCACTCCAGGAAGCAGTCGGCCACCACAGGATGAATAATTGAGTTAGCAATCTTAATATTCTGATCATTGCTGAAAATCAGTTCGGCAAATCTCCTTCGGTTCAATCTATCGTTCTCGTAGATATCAGGCCCGAAATGATGAATAAGCTGCCTTCTAATTGTTTGAGAAGTGTCATTAAGCCTTTTCGCCTCGATGTCAGCATCAAATACCGGTATGTCGTAAATGCGGAAAATATCACACACAATAGACTTACCGCTACCTATGCCTCCGGTCACACCAATTCTGATCATCTTCAGTCAACATTTTCAAATAGGAACTCAACCTGAGTAGGTGATAGCTTCGGCTCAATAGCTGTTGCCGGCGCTTTGGTCAGACTAATTTCAACACGTCCATCCTGATTATCCCTGAATTTCCTGTAATCCAGCTCAATCTCGAAATCCTCAGCAACAATCTTCTTATACTCATCAAGAGTAACAGAGAATGTAACCTTAGCACGAGAAGGGAAAAACTTCACATCAAGATTTCGGGGTAGGTGAGTAGCCCTTATCGGAACCTCGAATGTTTGCTCAGTATACTCAACCACCGGGATATAAATATCCACCTCAGTAGGAGAGAATTTCACCCCCTCCACCGGATTAATCTTAATCTTCAGCTGAGAGGTAGCGTTAAGATTCTTAAACAAAGTATATTCAGTGGTAGCAACCTTAAGCTTGTCGAGCGACTCCTTCGATCCGTATGCCATAACCGTTTCAGGAATAAACGTTACAGAGTCGACAACCAGATTAGCCCTGCTCGTGGTCAGCTCCCCGTCAAAAGCCACGGTCAGCTCCTTACTCTCCAGCTTAGAGGTAGCCAGAGATAGCGTCATAGGGTAATACCCCCTGATAATCGTACCCGATGCAAACTTACCCCGCAGCAGTTGACGAAACTGCTCACCCTGAATAAGCGTAGTGCCATCTTCCGTCAATGCAGCAAAATCGATCTCCAGCGAGTCCTTTTTCCTAATATCAAGCCTGAAAATCTCCGCCCCATTATCAGAAACGCTCACATCAATATAAGCAGGCAAAGGATTATCAAACACCACATCTTCGGGGATATTTGTGTATTTCAATGGTACACGGTAGGTACCTTCAATATTTTGTTTCTGGAAGAAGAGCATCAACCAGAAAATAAAAGCTACCAAAAGGAAAAACAGGAAAGCCAGCATACTCTTCCACGGCAAAGCAGAGAAGTATGATTTTAACCTGGGAACCCCATCCTTTATGATAGCTTTTAAATCCATTGCACGAATGAATTTATTATTGAGCAGCTATATCTTTTGTAGTTTGGAAAACCGATGTCTTCTCGATTTTAATCCTCACACCATCGGCAATCTCCACAAGGAACCATGTGTCGCCCACCTCTTTAATTCTTCCATGAATACCACCTGCAGTAACAACCTTATCGCCTGTTGTCATGGCTTCACGGCTCTTCTGCAGCTCTTTCTGCTTTTTCTGCTGTGGGCGGATCATGAAGAAATAGAATACTGCAATAATTGCAATAAGCATGATTAAAGTTCCACCCATTCCACCTGCAGGACCTTGTGCTGTTGCTTGTAATAAAATATTCATAAGAAATTATTTTTTATAAGTTTATAATTAATTTTTAAAGATAAGATTTTCATTCTTAATTTTATGCACTATCGCATCTAAAATTCCATTTATAAAAGTACCACTCTTAGGAGTACTGTATGATTTTGCGATATCAATATACTCATTCAGCGAAACACTGGTAGGGATCGATTCAAAAGTAAAAATCTCGGCAAGAGCCACCTGCATTATAATAAGATCCATCACAGCAATCCTCTCGAAATCCCATTTATCTGTATTCTCCTCAATAAGATCCCTGAATTTTTTCTCCCCAAGGATAGTCTCATGCAGAAGTTTCAGTGCATACTCCTTATCCTCCTCATCCTTAAACATTGGTAGAAGCGGTTGGTCAGCCCCCTTATTTTCATTAAATCTCTTTATTGTTTTGAGCACGAACGACTGAATAATCTCTATATCATCATTCCAGTATATACATTCATCCTCAAGGAGATCGTATAGCTCCTCACTTCCGCATATAAACTGCTTAAATACCTTTCTCCAGAACTCCCTGTCCTCATCGTATGTTGGCGCTTGAATCTGAGAATAGTTCTTATATGTTTCCGATTCCAGAATAACCTCCAGCAGGTTTTTAACATATGACTCATTCTCTTCCCACGATTGTGGTCTGTCGAGGTTATACTTCTGCAGCTGCTTGTTGTCGCTCAGCTGTATTATGAACTTGTTCTCAAGAAGATTCATGTTTGGATTCAGATCCTCTTCTGAAGGAAGGAACTTATTCTTTTTAGCCTCCACTCTCTGTTCGTACACCTTAGTTACTTCCAGCATCAGCTGCAGCATGTAATAATAAAGATCGTATGATTTTTGTAACCCGAACAACAGCTCTTTTTCAGCTTTTCTTAAATCTCTATTCGTATTTTGATACCATGAGTAGACTAACTGAACAGTCCTTATACGAATTAAATTTCTGTTTATCATTTTATGAATGAACTTATTTCTTAAGCAATAGCTTATAATGAGTTGCAAAAGTAGTTATTTTTTTCGGTATTAAATATACAAAAAATCAAAAGGTTGTTATAGATTGGTTTATATTTCATTAGTGATTGGTGGAATACTTGTAAACTAACTTGATATTGATGTTAGTATTGTTGAAATGTTTTATCATGGTTGCAGTGTGTACAAGTATGTCTGCTATCCCTGGTTGTATATGGTTCCAAATATGGCATTTTAAATTTTATCATAATATTACAAGTGGTTTACTTACTCTTTCTTTTTTTATGTATAAAGTGTATAAAGTGTAGGTGTATTATATACTAATTAGTAAATAAAGTAGTAATGTAATAGCGTCAAATATTATAGTTCATTTTCACCTACACCTCGTACACTTTCATCACCTAATATTAAATATGCTACCAATGCATGACTCTTACGGACTACTTTAATACCTGATTTTCTTAAATTGGAAGTAAACATACGTTATGTCAATATATATAGTTTATTCGTTACACAAAATATATGATATTGCTCATATATAGTTGCCATATTATTGATAGACTGGCATTTCACAAATATACCAAAAATTACGATATTTAGCAAGCTAGTACTGCATGAATTCCGCCCCCACAGCTATTCTTATCAGTTGTTAAAAATAAAAACATTGATTATCAATTACATATAGCAACTACCTTTTTTCAGAAAATTATTCTTAGTGTAAACCTATTTAAGGACT